>Ga0209223_10000938_pt1 | contig 33080 bp, 28 predicted proteins | sample COG_06_FD_184750 | JGI IMG/M metagenome (GOLD analysis project Ga0209223, IMG submission 184750) | Pelagic Microbial community sample from North Sea - COGITO 998_met_06 (SPAdes) (version 2) | ecosystem: Environmental > Aquatic > Marine > Neritic zone/Coastal water | place: Helgoland, sampling...
TTTTTAGGTCTATACACCATATCTTTCCACTTATATTTAAATTATCAAATATTGCTTGGATTTTTTTTTGAAAATTAGGATTACATATTATTAAATAATTAACATCATCTGAAGAGTTACCAAAAAGTTTATAACTTTTTAGCAACAAATTTATTAAATGTATATATTTTTCATTAAAAAATACACAAGAATAAATTATAGTTTTAATCATTTATATATATATTAGATAATAATTTTAATATTTTTAATTTTCAAGACAATATTTTGTCCCATTTTAAAGTTTCAAGGGTGTATATTCTTAAATTTTAAATTTTTAACAAAAAAAAATAAAAATAATTATTTATTTAAAAATAAATTTTTAATTCAATTTATTAAATGGAATTAAAAAAAAATATAAAAAAATTACCAATTGAAATAATAAGAGAAAATATTATACCTTATACATACAAACTACAATCAAAAGAATTAACACATGATATACAATCATTCAATAAAACAAAACAAGTTTTAAAAGAGATTTATTATATAAGATGGAAAGATACATTTGAATATGAAACAGATGCTGATTTAAATTGGTTAGACAATGATATAACAAGATTTTATAATGAAGACCAAGCTACTATGTATGGTTATAAAAATAACTGTATCAAAAAATATAAACGATTATTTATTTTAGAAAAAAAACAATTAGAAACGACAATTAAATATATTTCAAAAAGAAGAAAAGCAAAACAAAGTATTAATATTCAATTAGGATTATTATTTCCAGAAGAAAGAAATAGATTCATAAAATTTGCATTAAGTTTAGAAAATGAATAATTATAGTTTTTAATATATAATTATGATAAATCCTAATTCTAATCCAAATCCAAATCCAAATATTCATATTATTATTCAATCACGAACAGGTTCAACAAGACTTCCCAATAAAATATTTAAACAAATCCAAAATAAACCAGTATTATATCATGTAATCAATCGCTTACAAAAATCAAAATATGCATCCAAAATCATTATTGCTACAACATTAAAACAAGAAGATATTAGTATAAAAGATTTTTGTATTGAACATAATATTGATTATTTTAGAGATTCAGAAGAAAATGTTTTACAACGATATTATAAAACAGCATTACACTTTCATTCAAATATAATAGTAAGAATAACAAGTGATTGTCCATTAGTAGATGTAGATTTTATAGATAAAATGATTGAATATTATATAAAAAACAGTCTCTCATATCTTGGACCTAAATATTTTGGAAATCATAAATTTCCAGATGGTTTTAATGGTGAAGTATTTAATTTTAATACACTAAAAGAAGCTTATGAAAATGCAAATCCAAATGAAGTTGAACATGTAAGTACATATATTATTAAAAAATACAAAACAAAAGAATTTGAATATCCAATAAATTATGAAATATATCCAAATATAAATTTTCATAACCTTCATTTAAGTTTAGATACACAAAAAGATTATGATTTAATAAAAAATATATTTAATAATCTGCATCCTGATTTTACATTAAACGATGTATTAACTTATTTAAATGAAAATTATTATTTAATAAATACTAATAAATACTAATAAATAATAATCTAATTAATTTGTTTATATAAAATTAATTTAATACTTATTAAGTAATATATTAAAAAAATGTTACATGAATTGTTAAATAATGTTGAAGAATTAATTAACAACAAAGTTATATTAATAACAGGTGGAACAGGAACATTTGGTCATGAAATAACAAAAGTAATATTAGAAAATTACAACCCAAAAAAGCTTATTATTTTTTCACGTGATGAATTCAAGCAATACAATATGAAAAAATTATTTCCAGAATCTAAATATAAAAACATACGATTTTTCATTGGTGATGTTAGAGATTACGAACGATTATTAACAGCCACAAAAAATGTAAATCTTATTTTCCACGCAGCAGCCATGAAACAAGTTGATATGGTTGAATACAATCCATTTGAAGCAGTCAAAACAAATATTTATGGTACTGAAAATGTTATTAAAGCAGCTATTCATAATAATGTACAAAAAGTTATTGGAGTAAGTACTGATAAATGTGTAAGTCCATCAAATTTATATGGTGCAACAAAATTATGTTTAGAAAAATTAATTATACATGGAAATATAATGGCGGGTGAAAACAATACTATTTTTAGTGTATTAAGATATGGAAATGTTATTAATAGTCGTGGAAGTGTTGTTCCTTTATTTTTAAAACAAAATGAAGAAAATCTAAATTTTACAATAACACATCCAGAAATGACACGTTTTACATTAACTATCAATCAGGCAATAAAATTTGTATTAAATAGTGCATCTATTATGATTGGAGGAGAAATATTTATACCAAGATTACCAAGTTATGATATATTACAATTGGTAAATGTTATTCATCCAGAAAGACATAAAGAAGTGATTGGAATGAGACCAGGAGAAAAAATACATGAATCTATGTTTTCGGTTCATGATAATATTATTGAAAAAAAAGATTATTTCATATTAGTATCAGATATTAATGTAAGTAAAGATTATATTTCTTATTATGGTCCTATTAATGAAAAAAAATATAATTATAATTCAAATCAAAATCTACGTATTAGTGATGAATATTTAAAAAAATTAATTTTTGATAATATATAAAAAATTTATATTTCCCTTATTTATAAAAAGTAAAATTCATAAAACTATATGGATATTTTAAAAATTTTTGATAAAATATTTCATGTTTTTTTACATGACATTCATATTTTTCATAATTATTATTTTTTAAATAATAATATGTAGAAACTCCATAAACTAATTGTAAAACAAATCGCTTACCTTTCTGAACATTAGTACCTTTATGAAGTCCATGAGTATCTTCAAAAATAATAGTCCCAGTATCGCCGCAAATATTTAACACATCTGCAGAATAACATTTTTGTACATCTTCATCAGAATAACGCAAACTTAATTTTTCTAAATCAGTTTTATTCAACTTTTTCTTAATCAAATATATATTTTGTAAAGATTTTTTTACATAAGTATGAGGACCATTTTCCTCAGTAACATCATTTAAATAAATAAAGACTTTTAAAAACTTAACATCATCATAATCTTGGTGAAATTGTTGAGTTGTTTCTAATTCACCCGGATAAGATGCCCAAAATAATACATTATGTAAAATTGGCTTACAACCTAAATAATTTTCAGCAATACTAAGTAAATATTCGGAACTAATAATATGTTGAATGGTTGGGATTTCAAATAAATCATGATAATCTTTTAACCACCATACATTTTTATTTAAATCATCAAATAAGTCCAATTTTTTAACAATATTTTCAGTTCTATTTATAAAAAATTTTTGATTTAATTGTTTTAATATGATTTTACATTTATTAGTTAATAAAATATTATTTAATACACAAACACCATTATTTTTTAAATCATTATTTATAGTTAACAATTTTGTACTCAAACTAGAAAGTGTATTATGAGTCAAATCATAAACAGCAGGGTGATGATTATAAATATGATTCAATATATAAAGTAAGAAATTTGTAAATTCAGAACATTCTTTAAATTCATGTAATAATTTATTTTTCTTTTTAGAATAATAAAGTACTTTTTCAAAATCTAATTTTTTATTTACTAATAAGTTTTGAAGATTATTATTATTATTAATTAAAAAATTCATAATATCATCATAATTTTTAAAGTAATTATTTTTTTCAGTATATTCTAATATAAAATTTTCAAATTTATCAATCATTATAACTAATAAATAAACTAAAAAAATATAGAAAATTAAATTAAATTAAATTATAATTATTAATTATAATTATTAATTATAATATGATTAAATTTTTAGACCTAAAAAAAGAAATAGAACCTTTAAAAGAAAAAATAAATAATAAAATAAATGATATTTTTTTCAACAAAACAAATTTCATATTAGGTAATGAAGTTGAAATATTTGAAAAAAATTTTGCCGAATATATAAATACTGATTATTGTATTGGTGTTGCCAATGGAACAGATGCATTAGAAATAGCTATTCATTCATTAAATTTAAATAAAGATGATGAAATTATTACTCAAGCAAATACTTATGTAGCTACATGTTTAGGAGTAACAAATAATAATTTAAATTTAAAGTTAATTGATATTCAGCCTAATACATATCAAATTGATTTAGAATTACTTGAACAATCAATAACAGAAAAAACAAAAGTAATATTAATAGTTCATTTAACTGGTTCATGCTGCAATATGGATAAATTAATGGAAATTGTTAAAAAACATAATTTATTATTAATTGAAGATTGTGCGCAAAGTCACGGAGCATTATATAATAATAAAAAATTAGGAACATATGGATTATTATCAACATTTAGTTTTTATCCCGGAAAAAATTTAGGGGCTTTTGGAGACGGAGGTGCTATATGTACAAATAATGAAAAATTATATAATTATATAAGAAGTTATAGAAATAATGGTTGTATAATTAAATATAAGCATGAAATTATTGGAAGAAATTCAAGATTAGATACAATACATGCAGCAATATTAGATATTAAATTAAAAAATTTAGATTTAAATAATTCAAAAAGAAGAGAAAATGCATATTTATATAATAATTTATTAAAAGAAATTGAAAACATAGAAATACCAGAAATTGAAAAAGACTGCTTACCAGTATATCATTTATATATAATAAAAACTGATTATAGAGATGCTTTACAAGAATACTTAAAAAAAAATAATATTGAATCGGGAATTCATTATCCAATTAGTATTTATGAATTAGAATGTTATAAAAATAAAATAATACATTCATCCATTCCACAAAATTCAATAAATAATAGTAAAAGAATATTATCTTTACCTATGTATCCTGATTTAACAAAAAAAGAAATTGAAATAATATGTAATACAATACAGAATTTTTTTAATGTTATTTAAATAAATTTAAATAATATTAAAAAAAATTTTATTGTTATTTAAATAAATTTAAATAATATTAAAAAAAATTTTATTGTTACTTAAATTTATTTAAATAATATTAAAAAAAATTTTATTGTTACTTAAATTTATTTAAATATTCATCAAAATCATAACAACTTTTTTTTTCTTCATTATAATCAACATCTACATAAACTAAAATAATTGCTTCTTTAAAATTATAAAAATCTATCCAAATATTCTTATCAATAAATATACCTTCATTTTTATTCATATGAAATAAAAATTCGTTTTTACCATCATTTAATTTTATATCTAAAGAACCATTTAAACAAATTAATAATTCAGAACAATTATCATTTGAATGTTTTCCTCTTGATTCAATAGAATTTAATTCATTTATATAAAAAGATTTAGTAAAATGAAATTGTATATTTAAATTTTTACATATATTTTTTAAATTTAAATCTATTAATTCTCCGGGTTTATTTTCTGTTATTATTGGTGTTAATTTAAAATGAATAATATTATTTATATTATCTATAATTTTAACCATTAATAAATATAAATAAAAAAATATATTATAAAAATAAAGAAAATAAAAAAATATATTATATGAATCAATTTATTAAATATATAAATATTAATGGATTAAGAAATCCAAAAATTATTCAATTAAATGAAAATTTAATTTTAATTGGTTCAAAAGTTTATCAAGAAATAGAAAATAAAAAAAAATATTTATTATATAGTTATTTATTAACTAATGATTTTGAAATAATAAAAAATTCAGAAAAATTATTAGATTTTAAAACAGTTGAAGAAGATTTTGAATCTAACATAAATAATTCATGTTGGATTAGAGATATTTATAAAGAAAATGAGTATTTTTATTTATTAATTGAATTTAAAAAAAATCATAACAATGAATATTTTACTTCAAATAATTATTATTTAAAAACAAAAGATTTTATCAAATTTGAAATTCATAAAAAATATGATATACAAGATTTATTTTTTAAAGATTATAATAATTATTTATTTATTTCAAAAATAATTAATACTGAACATTTTTGGGGATCATATTTTTTTGAATTTATTATAAATAATGAAAAAGTAAGACCATTTTTTGATAATTTTGTTAAATATGAAAAAAATGAAGGACATTTATTACATAATATTGAAAAAAAAAATAATATATATGACATTATATTTTCAATAAGACATTATGATATAAAAGAAAAAAATAATTTCTATTATAAAATTTATAGTACTGAAAGTACAGATTTAATGCATTATACAAATACTAAAGAATTAGAATTAAATATAAAAAATATAGATACAAAATGGTTATGTTATCCATGGAAATTTAAATTCAATAATAATAATTATATAATATGTAATCAAGATGATTACGGAAAAGATAAAAAACCATTAATATTTAAAATATTATAAAGTTTAATAATAATTTAAATTTTTTTTTATAATATATAAATGAATTATGAATTTCTTCATAGTTTAAATATAAAAGGATTAAGGTTTCTAAAAATAATTCAATTTAAAAATCAAAATATATTAATAGCATCAAAATTATATAAAAATGAAAATAATATAAAAAAATATATATTATACAAATATTTATTAACTAATGATTATCAATTAATTGAAAATTCTGAAACATTATTAGACTTTCATAATATTGAAAATGATTATTTAATTGATTTATATAAATCTTTATGGTGTAGAAATATATTCATAGAAAATAATAATTGTTATTTATTGATAGATTTTAATAAAAATATTAATAATAAATATTTTGAAAGTAATAATTATTTATTGAAAACAAATGATTTTACAACTTTAACATTAATAAAAAAATATGATACAAATAATATTTTACATTTAGAATATTCTAATAATTTGTTTACGTCAAAATTAGAAAAAGGTAATAACAACTGGGGTAAATATTTATTTGAATTTAAAGTAAATGAACAAATAATTAAACCTATATTTGATAAATATATTAATTATAATGAAGATAATGGACATTTATTACATACTATTTATTATGATTATGAAAATGAAGCTCATAAAATCATATTTTCAATATTAAATAATAAAAATGAATATAACATTTATGAATCTACAACACCCGATTTTATAAATTTCAATAATACTTTACCATTAAACTTTCAAAATTTTAATAATTCAAAATGGTTTTGTTTTCCATCATTGATAATAATTAATAATCAATATTTATTATTTTTAAATCAAGATGATTATGGTAAAGAATCAAAACCATTATTATTTAGAAAAAAAAATATATTATTAAAATTTTTGGAAGAAAAATTTTCAACAAATTATGTAATCACCAACCAATTAAATTACGAAGATAATAAAAAATATATATTTTTAAATGAATTATTAAAAAAAGAAGGAAATCGATATAATGATATAATAAATAATGATAAAAATATAAATGATTATTCAACTCATTCACCATCATGTATTGATTTATATGATGTATTACAAAAATTAAATATTAAAGAAAATGATTCAATATTAGATATTGGTTCAGGAAAAGGATTAGCTTTAACAATTATGAATTTATTTCCTTTTAAACAAATTAAAGGTATAGAATTATCGGAAGAAGATTATATATTATCAAAACAAAATTTAAATATATTACAAATAAATACCATAAAAGTATTAAATATAAATGCATTAGATTATGATGAATATAATGATTTTAATTATTTATATTTTTATAATCCATTTAATGAAGTAATATTTGAAGAAATTATAAAAAAAATTAATAAATCAAATATTAAAATTATATATAATAATATTCATGAAAAAGAAATAAATATATTGCTAAAATATAATTTTATATTACAACAAAAAATAAATGGTATAAATAGAGATTTTTATATATTTAATAATTAATAATTTACTATGAAATTTATTAAAAATATTAATGATAAAAATTTATATAATTTAAATGAAGAATCATATAATAAAATAAAAAATAAAATAAATTTTAATTGTGGAGAAAAAAATATATATTTTTCAACTAAATATACAAAAAAATTATTATTTGATATATCAATATATCAACAAAATAAAATATTTACAAATTATGATATAAAACATTTAAAAAATGACAATACAAAAAACATCCCAAATATTAATACTTATATAAAAAATATAAATTATTATAATGAAAAAGAAAAAATATATAATGATTTATTATCAAAAAATAAAAAAATAAAATATATAAAAGAAGCTGTTTTTTTTTCATCATTTACTAGTTGTCATCATATTATTACTCATATAATGTTTGATTTTATAAATCAAATTAATTATTTTTATGATATGTTAAAAAATAATAAAGAATTAAAAATTATAATAGAATATATACCACATGGAACATTAAAATTTAGTAATCATAATTTATTTATTAATAAAGAAATAAAAGATGACTATTATAAAAAAAATATATTAAAAAAAAAATATTTACAAGATATATTTATAGAATTTATAAAAAAATTAAATTTAAATAATGATATTATATTTTTAACAAATATATATGATTTTAAAAATATAGATGAAGATTTTTTGTATATAAATAAATTACATTATATAAATTTAAAAAATATAGATAATATAACATGGTTACCATTAATTAGTAAATTTATTTATAATGAAAATTATGAACTTATTCCTAATTTATTAAATAAAATTATATTTAAAAATAGTCCAAAAAATATAAATATTCATTATAAATATCATAAAAAAAAATTTTTAATTTTAGAAAAAAGAATAAAATCATCTTATTTTAAAAAAGATAGAAATATAAATATTAAAATATTCAATGAAATAGAAAAATATTGTAAAGAATATTGTTCTAAAAATAATTTAAAATTAGTTATATGGGATGATAAATTTATAAAAGAAAATTCTATTTATAAACAATTTGAAATATGTAATAATTCTAAAATAATAATTGGATTTGGTGGTTCATTTTGGTTATTTAATTATACATTACAAAATGAAACAATTATTATAATATTTGATATATTAAAACCAGAAATAAATAACAATATTAATAATCTAGATATTACATATTATACATATAATTATATTTTAAAAAATAAAAATATAGAAAAATATTTAATATGGGGAAATGATGGAAATAAAAAATATTTAGATGTTATAAGTCATATATTAAATTAAAAATATAAAATGAATTTAAAATATAAATAATTATTATAAATATAATGATAAATAATATAATTATATTTGGAACGGGAAATATAGCAGAAGTAGCTTATTATTATTTAAAAAATGATACAAATTTAAATATTGTAGGTTTTACATTAGAAAAAGACTTTATTAAAGAAGAAACTAAATTTGATTTACCTATAATTCAATTTGAATCTATTCAAGAAACACATCCTCCATATGAATATTTATTATTTGCTCCTTGTACTGCTTCAAATTTAAATAAATTCAGAGAAAGAATATATAACGAAGGAAAAAAGAAAGGTTATACATTTTATACATATATAAGTACTAAAGCAAATATTTATACAGACAAAATAGGTGAGAATTGTTTTATTTTAGAAGATAATACCATACAACCTTATACAAAAATTGGTAATAACTGTATTTTATGGAGTGGTAATCATATTGGTCATCATTCTACTATTGAAGATAATGTATTTGTAACATCTCATGTAGTTATTTCTGGAATGTGTTTAATTAAAAAATATTGTTATTTAGGTGTAAATGCATCACTACGAGATAATATAACTTGCGAAGAAGGAACTGTTGTTGGTATGAGTGCAAGTATAACGAAAAATACTGAAGGAAATGCTATTTATATTGGAATACCAGCAAAGAAATTTAAAACTATTGATGATAGTATTATCCTTTAAATCTATTATATAATTCAAAATCATTTTTATAAATTTTTTTTAATATATTTATTATATTCACATCTAAATCATATTTTTCATTATAATTTGATGTATTTACTTTATTTGTTAATTTATCATAAGAATTGCTTTTATGGAAATAATTATTTAATTGATTTTCTAAATCAATATCAATAAAAACTTTATTTACTAATAATTCATTATTATTATCACATATAAACCATGATTGTGGATAAAAACCATTTTTAGGATTATCAGATATTTGATTAATATTATCATTTATATATTTTAAATTATTATAATCAATTAAAATATTTTGATTAAAAATATTTTCAAATTGGTTACAATAATCTTTAAAATTATTTATATTATATTTTTTTCTTAAATTTATATGAAATTGAACTGATTTATATTCAATTTCAGTAATAGATAAATTTTTAATTCTATCATTTATGTAAAAATACAAACTAACAAATCTATCTATTGGATTTCTTATTGATGTAATTATATTATAATTTTTATATAAATGTATATCATATTTTAATATTTTATGACAATAATATTTTTTTTCAATATTATTTTTAACTAAATATTTTTCTATAAAAGTACCAGCACATTTCGGGATATGGACAAATAAAGTTTTCATTATTATAATATATATATTTTCTTTATTTTCTTAAATATAAATATCTATAATTACTAATTCCACCCAATGATGATTCTTTAAAATCACTTAATCCTTCATTAATTAATTTACCTTTTTCTTCTGTACTTATACCATAATCAATGTATTTAACATTTTCCTTTTTAGCATCAATTGCTATTTGATACATTAAATAACTAACAGAACAATTTACTTTATCTAAATCAATATTTCGTGATATATAAAAAGTGTACCAACATTGATTTGTTGTTTTTAAAACATAAACACCACCTAAAATATTTTCATTCTGTTTAACTAAATATAATCTTTGTTTATCTTCCAATAATTGTTTTACTTTTAAAAATTCTTCTAAACTGTGAGTAGGATTACTATTATGATTGCTTTCTAAATTTTTTTGTAATATTTTATAAAATTGAATATAATCTTCTTTTTCATTATAAAATGTACATGTAATAGATTCATCATTTATAGATCGAATAAGTCTATTTTTATTTCTTTTATTTGTAATTTTTTGAATAAAATCGTCTTCTGTTTTTATATACCAAGATAGTTCAGGATAAATCTTTAATTTTTGACTTAATAAAAAGTACAATGTATAAATAGATTCTTCAAAATAAATATCATTAGCTAATCTAAATTCTATTTTATTTTCATAATATTCAAGTATTTGTTCTACAATTAATTTTAAATATTTAATTTTAGTATATTTTTTAGAAATAACAGGACCTCCATAAGTTGCACCAGTATAACTAAAATATCCATCTCCTTTCTTACAAGCTGGTAAAATACATATTAATTCATCTTTATTATAGATCATTATTGATTCATCTAAAAATCTATCAATGGGATGATAATTAATAAATTGTCTGCTATGATATATTGTTCCAAAAGATTGTTCTAATACAAAAATATCCCATATATCTTGAAATTGAATATTGTATTTTTGAATTAAAAAAGACATAAATGATATATATATAAATAAATAAATTTGAAAATAAATAAATTAATAGAAGAAATAGTAAAATAAATAATATTCATAAATTATATAAAAATGAAATTTGCTTTTTTAGTATGTTTAGAATTAAGATGTTTAAAGCATATTGATTCATTATATAAATATTTAATAGATTATTACGATGCAGATATTTTTATATGTGTTCAAGATGCACCAGATGTACAAGATAAAATAAAATTATTTAATAGAAAAGTAAAAAAAATAAAAATTATCAAGAAAAAAGAAAATCCTATAATAGAATATTTTAATAATCCTTTATTAAATACATTTGGTAGAGGAAATTTTCATTCAAATGGAATTCTAAATTTTTATATAAACTTAATTGAAATGGGTAAATTCATAAAAGATGATATAGTTAATTATGATTATTTTATATTTTTAAGAACAGATATTCATATTTTATTTGAATTTCCTCCAATTAATAAATTTAAAAAAATAAAACCATCTATATTTAGTTTTAATCCTAATTATTGTAAAAATTGGGGTGGATGGGGTACTCACTCATTTATTCATAAAAATTACATTTATCAATCTTTAACATGTTTTGATGAAATTTTAAGAAATAATAAATTAATTCAACAATATTATAATGAAAAAAATTTTAAAGTACCTAATCAAGAAACTTTTTCTAACTTTTGCTATAAAATATCTAATTTACCAACAAAGTATATTGAAAACCTAAATTTTTATTTTTGTGCAGATATAAATTCAATAGAAGAAATGAAAAAAGCAAATACAATAAAAAAAATAGGTTATTATTCATTAAGAAAAAAAGTTTATTATGATAAAAAAAGAAATCAGTTTTTTAAATATAAAAAACAATATGAAGAAGCATATAATAATTTAAAATTAAAAAAAAAGAATTATAAATGGAAATTAGATGAAAATACTAATATATATCTAAAAAAAATATAAATTATTTTATTCTTTTTTTTTAATATTTTATTTATTTTTTCCAAGAATGATTTCCAATAAAACTAATATTTTCTTTAGCTATCCAATTAAATTTATTTATATTTGTATCAATAAATTTTAAATTATTTCTAAATTCATAATTTTCTTTATATATATTTTTAACATAATGAAAATACAATTCATATTCTGATAAAATAGAAATATTATATCCAAATTTTTGCACATAATAAATAACAGAATCTAAAATAGATATCCAAGGAGCTTTATTAAATTTTTTTTCAATTTTGATTAACATTTGATTTAATATTTTTTTATGAAATAACATATGATGAATTACTCCTGATTCATGTACATTTATATTTAATTTTGGCATTAAATAATTCATGCTAACAACATAAGGTTTATGAATATTTTTTAATTTCATTTCATTTTGATTACTTAATTTCATTTTATTATTAAATTCTTTTTGATGATCTAAATAATGTATGATTGGTTTTTTTTTATTATTAAACAAGAAAAAAGGTTTTAATAGTAATAAATCAGAATCTAAAATTAATACATAATTTTTAAGTTTTATCTCATTATCATTAGTACATAATCTAAAAATATATAATTTTAATAATTGTTGATAATACCAACCCAATCTATTTTTAGGTATATATTTACCTAAATAATCAAATACTTGTTGTTTTGTAAAAGGATACTTATTTTCATCAATAAATTGAATATATTTATTATTTCCTGTATTAGAATTAGTATTAGAATTAGCAACATTCAAAATATCAATTTCTTTACATTCGCAATCACTAATATAATAAAATTGATTTGAATTGACTAATAATTTTTTATTTGAACTTAAATATTCTACATATGTTTTTAAATCTTTTTTATGAATTGGACTAACTACATCATACAATTTTTTAGTACTACTATTTACATAATCAATCACTATATATTTATGATTTATCATAATATCACTTAATTTATATTTTATGTCTGTATTATTTCCCCATACACTTGGAAAAACATATTCACAATCATTAGTATCAACAAAATTATAAATTTCATTAAAATAACATGAAACAAGTGAAAATGTAGAAGAACAACAAATTCTTATATTAGATAACATTAACATATAAAATTGATTTTCATCGTCACTATAATATTCATCCGCACAAATATAATCTAATTCCAAAGGTTTTAAAAATTCAATAGCTAATTCTATATTGTCACTAAATAAAAATATTTGATATTTACTTAAATCATAAAAAGCTAAAGCCCTTTCATAATAAACTAATGGATGAATAGGAAATTTATCACTTAAAACTAAATAATCACGCAAACGAATATGAATAGCTAATATTTTTTTGTTATTTTTTTTAAAACCTTCATATATATTTTTTATATTGTTTATTAAAGTATAATCAATAAATATAGTTTTTTTAATAACATCTTTATACAACCACCAATATTTATAGGATTGGAAATAACCAATTAAAAATATATTTTTATTTATTTTATTTATGTTGTTTATGTTGTTTATGTTGTCTTTATCTTTATTTAAATCTAAATCTAAATTATTAAATTCTTTATTTTTATTTTTTTTATTTCTTTTCAAACTTTCATTGGTAAATAGAATTTCTTTATAACTTAAATTTTTTTCATTATAATAATAAAAATGCTTATCAATAATGGATGAATGTATATTTTCTTTAAATTCAATATTTTTAAAAAAATTATATTTTTTATATGGATGAGTTTGAAAAAAATTTGTATTTAATGAAAGTATATAATTCATATTGTATTTAGATGCTAAAGAAAGTATATTCAATAGCAAACAAAGTTGATTTCCTAGACCACCTTTTATTTCTTGGTATAAATTATTAGAATCATTATATATAATAATTTCTTCAATTATATTAGTAATAATTTTATTGATTTCATTATTTATTTCATTATTCATTTCATCTTTGATTTCATTATTCATTTCATCTTTGATTTCACTACAATTTATATAATTAAGATTTAATTGATTATCATTAAAATTGACATCCATAATAATAAAAAATAATTTATTTAATTTAATTTAAATTAATTTATTCACTAAATTCATTTCATTTCCGTTTCATTTCCATTTCATTTCCATTTCAATTTCTATTTCCATTTCAATTTCTATTTCCATTTCAATTTCTATTTCCATTTCTATTTATATTCTACTATGCATTTTTCAATATCACTGTATGATTTTCTTTGACAACCATTTAAATCGCTAATAAAATACCATTTATATTTATTTTTCAAATAATTCCAATAAAAGTCAATGGGTCCATTTCCATTATTAATTTGAATAATGTATTCACAATTAGATTTAAATTCCTGAAATATACTTTTATTTAAAATATAACAGGCTGTGCTTTGACTCCAATAATTTTCATAAATATTATTAAAATTTGTTTGAATATTAATAGGAGGACCATGATTAGACATATATAATAATAAAACATCCCAATTTTCTATTTTAATAAAAAAATTTAATAATTTTTGATTAAATAATTGAATATCTTTAATAAAATCATAATCATCTTCAATAATGCATACATTATTTAAATTATTTTCAAGAGCATAATTTAAACATTTTAAGTGACTTTTGGTACAACCTAAAGCACCATTTTGTTTATCATATATAGCCTCAATAAACTCAAATTTATGAATAGACAAATTTAGTCTATTTATTTGTTTTAACATTTCTTTTTTTCTATCTGTTCTATGCTTTAAATTTATAATTAATATTTTATCAATATATTCTAATGGTGAATAATAATATTTTTTATTATTATAATTAATTGTATAATGATCATTTAAATAATAATTATTCATATTAGAATAATATAAATCTTGATAATATCCAATATATTTTACTTGTAAATATGTAACTTTTTCTTTTTCTACAAAACATTTAAATTCAGTTATTGTCTTATTATTTATTTTAACAACTTTTTTTTTAACAATATTACATGTTAATAATAAAACATCTTTTTTTTCTTTAAGTTCAACATCAAGTTCAAGTTTTTTAAAAATATTATATAATGTATTTGGACCATAAAAAAAACAATTCTTACTTGGTTTATTATTAAATATAAAGGATAATGAATTATTCTTAGATAGATTTTCATTAAATACACCTGAAACAATTTCTTTTATAAACAATTTAGAAATATCATTTTGTTTTTGTTTAAAATACAAGATTCCATTTAATAATATTTTTTTATTTTTTTTTTCATAACCACTAATAAAATTATAAGTTTTTAATAATTTTAAAAAAGAAGTATCTAATAATTTAACACTTATATCCATATATAAACCACCATACTTATATAAAAATAAATGACGAATTAAGTCAGTCTTAGATGTCACACTATATATCATATTTAGACAAATATTTATATGATGGTTAAAATTATTTTTTACAAAATTATAACATAAAAATTCATTCAACTTTACATTCCAAATTTCAGGTATATCCCATGAGTTATAATGTTTTTTTAGGGTATCTGGAAAATGAAATTCTGGAATACCAATTTGTAATAATATTATTTTATTATTTAGAAAATTTTGAAGATTGTGTATATTTGAATTTGAATTTGAATTTGAATTTGAATTTCTAGATTCAAAAATTAATTTTTTAAGAAATATATTATTTAATTCATTATTTAATTCATTATTTAATTCAATATGATTATTAAAAATAATATAATGAACTTTATTTATATTTTTTAAATCCAGTTTTCTTTTGTATTTATAATCAAAATTAGAACCAAATATTTTATAATGTTTGTTAAATATTAATTCATTAAATAATACAGGATTATCATTATTAAAAATATATATACAATTTTTATATTTTAAATCAAAATGAGGATTTACATAAATTGAATAGTGAATGTAATTTGTATTTACATTTAGAAAATTATTTACAAAAGAATCATTTAATATAAAATTATGAAAATTAAATTTACTTAACTTATGTTTTATATCATAATTTTTAAAATATTTAATATAATAATTATTTAATTTATTTATTTTTATTCTATCTTCTTTTTTATTACAATTATAATTAAATATATTAGAATTTCTTGTCTTTAAATTTTGTAGTTCATTATTTAATTCCATACTTAATTTTATATAAAAATAAAACAAAAAATATTTATTATAATATTTATTATAATATTTATTATATTTTTTTTCATTTAAAAAAAAATATAATTAAACTATATAAATGCCTTTAAATTTCGAAGTCGAAAAATATAAATACGGAACATCTATTTTTGTAGAAACAGGAACATTCCGAGGTGACGGTGTTAATAAAGCATTAACACTTGGTTATGATAAAATTTATTCTATAGAATTAGATAAAAAAAGATATAAACCATTGGCTCAAAAATTTGAAGATGATGATGAAGTTACATTAATTCATGGAAATAGTGAAAAAGAATTTCCTAAATTAATGGATAAAATAAATAAAAGATGTACAATTTTCTTAGATGCCCATTATTGTGGTGATGACGGAGAAAAAGCAGATAAATGGTCTCCTATTCGTGAAGAATTAAATTATTTAAAAACACATCCAATTAAAAATCATACTATTATTATAGGAGATTGGGCATGTCAAAACAATACACATTTTGACAAAAAATCTGGAATTGAAACAGGATATCTTGGACAAGATAATACCATCAAAAAAATTAAAAAAATTAATAAAAATTATAAATTTGTTTTAGAATATGGTTCAATTAAAGATGATATTTTAATAGCTTATATTGATGAATATGAACAAACATCAGATGAACTAACAGAAACAGAAACAGAAAATGTTAAAGTATAATTTATTATTTTTAATTTTCTATCATTTCTGTTTTTGAAACATGAATATTTTTAAATTCTTTTATAAAATCTAAAATAAAATTTATTCTATTGATATAAGTATGATTATCTCTAACTTCTATCATTAATTCTTTGATTTTATCAAATCTTTCTTTATTTTTTTCAAATTCTAATCCTTGTTTAACTAATTCTTCAATATTTGTAGAATAAATTAATTTATTATCAAATAATTCATTTACAGCTTTACTATTTGTTATTCCCATTTTTCCATAACTAATATTTTTAAATATTCTACATGGAATATATTTATTTTCAATTTGCCATTCAGATTGTAAAGCAGGTGCAATTATGGATTCTTGGATAAGTTCCATATTTTCTTGAACAGACCTATTTTTATCAGAATCTTTATTAAATGTTCCTCCATAATTTCTATATTCAATACCATGTTTGGCACACATTGATTTAAATTCGTCCCATTGATCTAAAGGCATACCAATAAAATTAGATATTTTTTTAGTTTCACCATTATCTAATATTATTAAATCTTTAATATTTTGATCTATTTGTTTTGGAAAAATATCAGTAGCCCAAGGCATATACATACAACTATAATCATCAGCATATTTATAATAATGTATGTTTTTATAAGATTTATAATCAACACAACCTATACAATAAACTTGTAATGTATTTATATTAGAAGAAGGAATTCCTTTTATTTCATTTTGATTTTGATTTTCAGAATTTAATAAAACATGATTTTTAGGAATTTTAAAATCACTACCAGTCCATTCAACATTATGTCCAATATAATAACTTGAATCATTTAATGGTAAATTTTTAGATTCTAAACCATGAACAATGTATAAAGCATTATTAAAATCTACTTCTAAATTATTTATTGTATAATTATTTTGTCCTTCTTCATTAAACCAATATATATCATAACCCATATGTTTAAAAGCTAAATAAAAAGCATTATGAATATAACTATGAGTATGATTGTGTAATTCATGACCCCAAATAATTACTTTATTTAAATTCATTATATATAATTAATTAATTATTTTTTATATTTATTTTTACAAATAAATAATTAAATATATATTGTATTCTATTTATATAAGTATGATTGTCTCTTATTTCAATCATTAATTCTTTGATTTTATAAAATTTATCATTTCTTTTTTCAAATTCTAATCCTTGTTCAATTAATTCTTCAATATTTTCAGAATAAATTAATTTATTATTAAATAATTTATTTACAGCTTTATTATTTGTAATTCCCATTTTTCCATAACTAATATTTTTAAATATTCTACATGGTATATATTCATTTGCAATTTGCCAACCAGACTGTAATGCTGGAGCAATAATAGATTCTTGAATAAGTTGCATATTTTCTTGAAAAGACTTATTTTTATCAGAATCTTTATTAAATGTTCCTCCGTAATTTTTATATTCAATACCATATTTTTCTAAAACATCTTTTAATATTTGATTATGTTGTAATGGCATACCAATAAAATTTGAAATATTATTTGAAATATTATTTGAAATATTATTTGAAATATTATTTGAAATATTATTTGAAATATTATTTGAAATATTATTTGAAAGAATAGAAGGTAATAATAAAATATTTTTATTTATTTCTTTAGGTAATAAATCAGTTGCCCATGGAATAATAATTATTTTATAACCATTTATATTTGTATTATCAAAAATATATTTATTAAAATTCTTTAAATATGGTCTCCATATAATAATATTTTTTTTATTAATATTTTTAAATAAATCAAACATGAAAATATCTGTTTGATAATTATTATTTTCATCAAATAATTCCAAAAATGGTTGTTGAATAATATATTTACAATTTTCAATAATTGGAATATTTTTATTATAATATAATTCTGTTAATATTATATCATAATTAGTATTTTTATTTTTTATTTTATTTATTTCTTCATCAGTATAAATCCAATCAACTTTATGATCCAAATATTTTAAAGATATATATATACCATTAAATATATAACTATGACTATGACTATGTAATTCATGTCCAATAATAAGAATTTTCATAATATTATAAATTTAATTTTTATTTAAAATTAAATTTATATTAATAATTATATAATGTTAAAAGTTTTACATATTAGTTTTCACAAAGGATGTCAAAATGATATAGAATATTTATCAAAAAAATTAAATTTTAATTTAACATTTATGGAATATGATGATAATAATTTATCAAAAGGATTAGATAAATATAATGTTACTCATGAAAAAGCATTAGCTTCATGGAATAAACATAAAGATTATTATAATAGTTTTGATATTATAATAACGTCAGATACATCACCAATAAGTCGTATATTTTTACAAAATAATTTTCAAAAAAAATTAATTATTTGGATATGTAATCGTTTTGATTATGCAAATCAACCAGAAGCTGAACAAGTAGGTTTTCCTGATAAAGAATATTATGATTTAATAAATGATGTTAAAAATAGACCTAATGTTAGTATCATTGGATATACTCCTTTTGAAAATTATTATGCAAATCATATTAGAAAATTAGATATTGGAAATGAATGTATTAAACCTATTGGACAAATTGGAGATGTTTATAGCACTTATACATCTACACAAGTTGAAGATAAAGAAAATACTTTTATCATTGGACCTTATCATAATGATAACTTAATGATGGATTTAAAATCAAAAGTACAATCATTAGATATTAAAATATTTAATGGAAGATATAATGGACCAAAAGATTTAGCTGAATTTGCTGGAGTTATTCATATACCTTATGCATGGTCAAATTTAGCTTTATTTGAAGCTATGCAATTAGGAATATTATTTTTTATACCTTCAATAACTTTTTTAAAACATTTTATTCATTCTAATATTGATGGATTAAAAAAAGATAGTTTTTTTTGGAGTCCTCCTTTAAAAGAAGATGTATTACATTTATCAGAATGGTATTGTGAAGATTTTGAAGATGTTTTTATATATTTTGATTCATGGGAAGATTTAAAAAATAAAATAAATACATTAGATTTTAATAAACAAAAAAATAAATTAAAACAAACTGGTAAAAAACATGAAATAGAAACATTGGAAAAATGGAAAAAATATATAAATTAATTATTAATATTTTCGTAAATATTAATAAAATAAAATAATATATTTAATTATAAATGACAGAAAAAGTAAAATATAGTTTTGGAGATTTTGAACTACCTTATTCAGAAAAAGAATCTATGTTATTAACTACAAATGATATTGTAAACGAAAATGATCCGACATATTTTCAAGAATCATTATTTCATTTAAGATTAGGTAAATATATATCTTTCTCTGGAATTGAAGGTGATTTTGTAGAATGTGGAGTATATAATGGTAGATCTGCTGCTTCAATAACATTGGGTTTAAAATATAAAAAAGATAATTTTAAAGTTTATTTATATGATTCTTGGGAAGGATTTCCTGAATCTAATATTAATAAAGATGGTGAAGTTGCTAAAACATTAACTGGAGAAATTAATGGGTCATTAGAAGGAGTCAAACAAAAAATGGAGAAAGTTCATCCAAATAATATTATTTATAAAAAAGGATGGTATAAAGATACATTTAAAGATAATATACCAGAAAAAATTTCTATCTTACATGTTGATTGTGATTTTTATGATTCTGTAAAAGATACATTAGAAAGATTTTATGATAATGTAGTTGAAAATGGACTTATTATTTTAGATGATTTTGGTGCTTTTCAAGGATGTAGATTAGCTTTCTATGAATTTTGTGAAGAAAAAAAAATACGTCCACTTATAAGAAATTATGATCATACAAGAATATTTTGGAATAAAACTTCTCATATAGAATCAAATTTAGATAGAAATACTATTATGGATTATCAATGGCAAGCTCATATTAAATGTTTAAATAGTTTTATAGAATAATTTATAATTAATTTAAATATTTATCATATAAATATGGATTAAGTTTTTTGAAAAAAATATTTATATCATCTATATATTTATTTGGAATTGATTTATAATATAAATCATTCAAATTAATATTCCTTCTATGTCCATAATGTTTATTTGTATAAATATTACTTATATTTAAATTATGTTCATTAATATTTTTTTCAAATTCATTGGTTGATATTGGTTCATCTATAAATTTTATTATTTTTTTCATTACATCTATTGGATTATTTATTAAATCTTCATAATAAATTATTATTTTATTTCCATTATAATTATCATAATATGATAATTTATTAAAATATTCTTTTATTAGTTTTATTTGACAATTATCATTATTTATATTATAATTTTTCATAAATATACTTAAGTTATTAAGTGTTTCTTCGTTTATTGAGTTTTTATCATAGTGTGGTAATTTAAAATTATTTTTTTGATAATAAGATAATATTCTCATTAAATAATTTTTATAATCTTTTCTTACTAATACTATTAAGAATTTATCATTTTGGTTTAAGAATTTATCATATTGGTTTAAAGTGACAGTAGAATGAGTAAAAAATATGGGGTTTTTATTTTTTATTTTATGTTCAATTAAGGTTTATGAATTTGTTACAATATCTCTTTCAAATAATATAGATAAATAATAACTTAATAAATGAGAACCAGAAAAATGACAAGTTAAAAGATTAATTTTAGTATTCATATATTAATAATTAATATAATAAAATAATTTTCTATATATTTAATATAAATATGAATAATATTAAAATTTATGAAAATTTTATGAACGAAAAAGATAAATCAATTATAAATTATAGTAAAGATCCAGGTCGAATATTTTTGGAACAATATTATTTACCTAAATTAGAAGGAAAAGTATTATTTACAGGAGTAAATTATTATAATGATTTTTATTATTTATTGATAAAGAATCCAAAAGATTTTGAAACATTGGAATTTTTAGATGAAAGAAAAATATTTGGTAGTCCATATAAACATTATTGTGCTAACTTATTAGATTTTAATATAAATAAAGAAATGTATGATCATGTTTGTTGTTTTGGAATGTTAGGACATGCTGATGATTGGGAAATTATAAAAACAGAAGATGGTATAAATAAATGTATAGAAATTTTAGATAACCTTGTTAAACCTGGTGGCACTCTACTTTTAGGACCTTGTTGTGCTCAAGTAAAAGAATTTAATATGGTATTTTGGGATAAAGTATATGATAATCTATGTAATAATAAATATAAATTAATTGAAAAAAAACGTATTGGAATTAATTATAATATTTGGATTAGGAAAAATATTTAATAATTAATTATTTATCTACTTTTTAAAGTAATATCTCCAATAACATTCACTAAACTTAATTCTTACAATCTTATTATTTATCTTAATATCTTATGAAGTATCATAATTAATATTTTTTAAATATTTATCGTATATTTCAGGACATATATCTCTATATAATTCATATAAAAATAATATATTATATTATTAATATGAAAAGAATAAACTTAATACATATTGGAAAATGTTCTGGAGGAACAATTTCCAATATTTTAAGAAAAAATTTTAAAGAAGATTTCAAAATTTTTCATACAATTAAACCAAAAGAATATAATCATGATGAATTATATATAATATGTATTAGATGTCCAGTAATGAGAGCTATTTCGGCATTTAATTGGATATTAAATCAATCTGAACATCAAGAAACATTAGAACAATATGAAAAATATGGATGTATTAATAATCTTGCTGAATCATTAGATATTAATAAGGATAGTGAATATAAAACTGCTGACACATTTATAAAAAAATATGGTGATCATTTAAAAATGGATATAAATTTTTATCTAGAAGATTTTTTACACAAATTTACAAATAATGAACCAATAGATAATATATATATTATAAGACAAGAATATATAGAAGAAGATCTGAAAAAATTAAAAATTAGTATGAAAAAATATAATATTAATTTAAATTTTGATTTAGAAAAAGATAGTTCTAAATTTTTTAAAAAAAAAAATGTTAAATTATCAAAAAATGAATATAATAATCTTGTTAATTATTATAAAAAAGACTATAAATGTTTAGAAAAACTAATTGAATTAAATTTATTAAATTATGACTATATCAAACAAACTAAAAATAAATTATTTATAGATGAAATTAATAATAATGATAATATTGATATAAGTATAGATATTAATAATTTTTATATAAAAAAAAATTTAATAATTACTTTTGGTGGAATGGTACATAATCTTTCTGAACCCGTATATGAATTTAAAAGATTTTTAAATAATTCATTTAATGAAGAAATACATTTTATTTTTATTAAAGATAGTTTTCAAACCTGGTATCTAAATGGTATAAAAGGTACATGTACAGATAAAGAAAATTCTAAAATTGATGAATCTGTTGAATTTTTAAAAAATATAATTAATAAAATAAACTATAATAAAATAGCGACTATTGGAACATCAGCAGGTGGTTATGCATCAATTCTGTTTGGTATATTATTGAAAGTTGATTCAATATTATCCTTTTCGCCACAAATATTTATAGATACAGATAATAGGAAATCATTATTTGATAAAAGATGGGGTAATTCTTTTGATTTAGGATTATTAAATAAAAGATATTGTATATATTCAGAAAAATATTTTGATTTATCTAAATTAAAAAATAATATTAACAGTATAATAATAGTTGTTGGTTTAAGAGATTTAGATGATATTATACATTCTCGAAAACTTTTAAAATACGATAATGTAAAAATATATGAATGTATTTCTGGACATTCTAATGTTAAAAAATTAATGTCCAATAATTATTTATCTATAATAATTAATAAATTATTTAATAAAGATATACATAATGAACCTAAAATTCAATTATTGGAGTTAAACGATGATTGGATAGGAATTAAAAGGGCCGCATAATTAAATGAGTTCCAGAATGTGGTGTTGTTAATAACAAATAATTTTTATTCATTTATATAAATATAAATATATAATAAAATATATTTATAAAATTTAAATAAAAATATATATTATAATGGAAGATGAATATATTCACGGAAAATGGGAATTATGTGTAAGAAAAAAACCATTTAAAAATAAAATAACTTTTGAATTAAATAACACAAATATTACAAATGATAAAATAATAAAGGCTCCTAAAAATTTTTTCTTTGCGGATCCATATATATTATTACACGATAATTTTTATTACATATTTTTCGAACACTACGATTATTATCGTGGAAAAATAGCATATGTAAAATTAGATAAAGATTTAAATACTATTATAGAACCAACTATATTAAATTTATGTATTAAAACACATTTATCTTATCCATATATTTTTTCAGATAATAATGAATATTATATGGTAATAGAATCTTGTCATTCATCATCAGTACCTATATATAAATGTAAAAAATTTCCTGATGAATGGGAATTAGTAAAAAAAAATATTCTTGATGAACCAAATCATTGTGCTGATAATAGTATAATTAAACATAATAATCTTTATTATTTATTTACTCATAATTATAAAGAATCTATTTCTGGGCATAAAAGATATCATTTTGAAATATACTATTCAAAATCTTTATTAGGAAAATATAATAAACATAAAATAGTAAATTCAATCATAGACAAAAATAATGAACATAATACAAGAGGTGCAGGTAAAATTTTTAAAATAAATAATGAATTAATTCGTCCTGCTCAATTTAGTGACAGAGGTATAAATGGTGAAGGGGTTATATTTTATAAAATAAAAAAATTATCATCAACAGAATTTAACGAAGAACCTATAAATATTTTTAGTCCTGACTTATTAAATTATAGAGCTATGCATACAATATCATATAATGAACTAAATGATATAATGGTAATAGATGGAAGATTAGAGAGAAATGGAGATAATATATTTAAAGAAATAAATATAAGTAATTATAAAAGAATGATTTCAGAAAATAATTTTTATGTTGACCATGATTTATTGAAAGAAGTATTTTCATACAATACAAGTGGAGGTGGTATTAATTATTATTCAATTGAAATTGATGGTATGAAATATAAGGGTGAAAGAGATTGGCATGCAAGATGGAATTTATTAAAAGATATAGAATATGAAAATAAAAGAATATTAGATATTGGTTGTAATACTGCTATAACATTAACTTATTTAAAAAAATTTAAAAATGTTAAATATTGTTTGGGTGTAGATATGCCTGATGAATTATTATTAAAAACAAATAAAGCTAATACTATAATTGCTGCTAAAAAATTAGATGAAGCTTTTCAAGTTTCAAATGATTATTTACAAATTGATTTGAATAATTCTAACTATGAAAATAAAATTGGAACGAATTTTGATATAGCTATTGTTATGAGTATATTAAAATGGATAGATGATAAAAAACGTTTTTTAAATTATTTAAAAAATTTTAATAATATAATTTATGAAGCTCATGAACCAGATAATGAAATTATTAGTTTATTTAAAGAAATTGGTTTTAATGAATATAAAATATTAGGTAAAACCCAAATTGGTATATCATATCATAGTAATGATATGAGAACTTTATTTTTATTTACTAAATAATGAATTTATTTGTGATACTATTTAATTAATATATTGTATAATGTAAATAATATATTATGAAACAGAATATATACATTATAAATGTATTTAAGATATAATAAAAACATTATTTAAAATAATATAAATAAAAAATAAATATATTTATATTAGTATGAAAGATATTTTATTTGTTGCAACATATTTTAATAATTCACATTTTATAGAATATCAAAAAATATGTTTTGATAACATAGAAAATACCTATGATTTTATAATTTTAAATGATGCTAATCCACCTAACCATAAGAAACCTACCAAATCTTTATTATCAGATACACTAGCATATCATGATATTGAAAATGAATGTAAAAAATATAATATTAGACATATTCCATTACCAAAAAATGTTCATACACATGAATCAGATGGTGGTTATATACCAGATGGATTGCCATTATCCCATCCTACTGAGAGACATCGTTCTTCTATAAATTATTTTAATCAAAATTATACAAAATTAGTAAAAAAAGAATATAAAGCTTATGTAATTGTAGATGCTGATTTATTTTTAAAAAATAAAATAAATCTTTTAGATATCATGGGTGAGAATGATATGACGGGTGCTAAAGTGGCATCGTGCATAATTCAGCAAAAAATAGATGATAAAACATCTTATTGGCCAAAAGAATATAAACATATAAAAGAACCAATAAAAATTACATGGCCATGGCCAATATTTATAATGATAAACTTAAAACATAAAGATAAAATTAAAGATTTAAATATAGGTGGACTATCAGGAACAGATAGTGGAGGGATGATTCATTTTTTTATAGAAAAATATAAATTAAAATTAGGAAGCATTTCATGTGAGTGTGGTCCAGGAACTAAATATATTGGAAGTGAACAAAGTGATATTGGAATATATGATAACAAAGAAATATTTGTTCACTATAGGGGAGGATCAAATTGGGATTATAATAGTAAAGATTTTTATTTTGAAAAATTTTATAGATTATTTGAAACTTTTTTTCCAGAAATTCATAAAAATATTGAATATATAAATAATCATTGTAAGTTAGAAAATATTATACAAACTGGAGGAGAATATTCATTTAAAAATGGGAAAGGCTTTTATACAAAAAAAAAATAGAATATTAGTTGTTTAATAGATTTATATTTTTATATTATTTATATATAATATGGTAATATCAAAAAAAAATGATTTAAATATAAAAGATATATCTTTTGAAGATTGGATAATACATGAAAAAAAAAACGGTAATAAAATGGAAAGAACTATTTATTATAATAAAAAAAATCAATTATTTATGAAAATATGGAATGATGATTATATTTGGAAAAATAATTTCATAAATGCATATAAATGTAATTATTATGATAATATATCTTTTTTAGAAAAAATTATAGTAAATGATAAAGGAGATACATTAGGTTATATTAATAAAGAATTGAAACCTCATAATTTAAAAATAGAAAAAAATAGTCTTAAAAATCAAAATATATTATGCAATAATTCAGATAATGATAATTATATATTTTTCCTTAATAAAATAAAAGAAAAAGCTAAAGATTTAAAATTAGTTCATATTGATGTTACACCATATAATATTGGTATATTAGATAATAAAATTTATATTTTTGATTTAGAATCTGTTGTAACTCTAAAGGAATTAAATAATATGGATTCTTGGAAAAATTATAATCCTCAATCTTATGTAAATTGGATAATAAATTTAAATAATTCTTAATTATTTATAACTAATTTATTTTTGAAAATGATTTATATCTATTAAATTATATTAAAAATATATTAAAAATATATTAAAAAAATTAAAATAAAAATTAAAATAAAAATTAAATTTTTCTTAATATTGTTTGATATTCATTAAAAACACTTTCATATCCATTTTCTAAAAAATACGGAATACTATATTTTGCTTTTCCTAAATCTGATGTTTCACCATCAATCTTTTTAGGAACAACACTTTTAACATCATCTATTAAAATAATTCCATTTTCAGCTAATAAATCTTTTTCTATAATAATTTTTGCTTCTCTTAAATGTAATTGCGCTGTATCTTCAATTGGTGTCATATCTCCTGTATCTAGATATAATAAATCTATTTTTTTATCAAATTTTTCCAAAAAATCTTCTGACGAAGAAACATGATAAGTAATATTATTTCTATCAGCATTCATAATTTTACATCTTTGAATATGTGATTTCATTAAATCTAATGTATGAAAATCACTATTTGGATACAAATTCGAAAAAACTTTTGTAAAACTACCAGCACTCCAATCCCATTTTTCAGGATTATTAGGTTCCCAATATTTCACATCATCTGAATTACATCCTTCAAATCTACCACAAACAAAACTTCTACTTGTGCCCAATTCAACAATCAATGGTTTATCTTTTTTTAAATTATCATAACAATATTTAAATGAATGATATCTTGATTTAGGTTTAGTTCCAAAATATTTTATTTGTTCATCTTCTGCAAAATAATAATCAATCGCTTTTTCTAAATAATCTTTATGAATTTCTAAAAAATTAGTCATATATAAATATGATTAAGTTTTTAAATTTAATATTTATACTAAAAAAATTAATAATAATAATAAATAATAAATAAAAATAATAAAAACACTAATATATTTCATATTTATTAATAAAATAATACAAAAATGGAAACCATTCTATTTTATCTTTTTCTTTTATCACTAATTTAAATTTATCTAAATGATTCATTATCATAAATGCTATTATAGTTTGGTCATCTTTAAATAATATTTGATTATCTAAAAAATACAATAAACTTTTTTTATAATTAATTACAAACCAAGTAACCATATTATTAGGAATAATAGAAAATCCTCCACCAAATATTGGTTGATATTTTTCTATTTTTTGATTCACAATAATTTCTTTTACATTTTTATTTAAATCTTTATTATTTTTATTAAAAACATTTTTGTAAAAATCAAAAGCATTTTTCTTAGGATTGACTAATCCCCAATAAACAAAATTATTATTTATTTTAAAATCTTTATTATTATTTTTATTATCAATACTTACTATTTTTTCTCTAACATATCCCCAATCAATATAACAATAAGAATCACTTTTGTGTTTATTTATTAATTTTTCAACTAATAAATGTCTTTCAACCCATAATAATATTAATTGATAACTTACTGAATGATCCGGAAAACAATCTTTATTTGTATTTTTAATTAAAAAATTTCTATATCTATAAAAATAAAAATCTTCTATATTTAATTTAAAAATAAAAATATTTTTATCTTTTATTATATTTTTTATTAATTCATGTGTTTCATCATTTGTAAATATAACTAATTTATAATGTTTTACATATTCAATTAAATTTTTACCCCATTCAATATATTTATTAAAATTAAATTTTGATTGTATCTTATAAATAATAGTATAAAATATCATTATTTTCTATTAGTTATAATTATTAAAAAAATATTTACTTATTTACTTAATTATTTACTTATTTGCTTCATAATATTTAATTTTTTTATTCATTTATTTATATCATGTACTTTATTATAAACATGTTCTGATCTATAATCTCCTAATAATTTTATATTATTTAATAATTCATTTACTTTTTCCAATTTCATAGTATTTTTTACATAATATATATAATCTGAATTATTTATGATAGATATATCAAACAGTTTAATTATTTTATCAGTATTTTCATTTTTAATTTTGTTCTTATTCTCATAATATATTATTTTTGAATTTGCTTTTATTTCATTATTAAATTTACTTAATAAATGATTTAAATTTTTATCCATATACATAAAATAAAAAACATTTTTCCTTCCTAAGTTAGCTATTTTTTTTATTAACTCAATAATATTTTTATTTTCAACAATAAATAAAAATCCTATTATTTTTTTTTGAATATTCATTTCTCTTTTAAATGTATTATCTCCTTTGTTTTCTTTTTTAGTACTTCCAATAGAATTATTATGTATTCTATAATATATTAAATTCTTATTCAATATATCAATATTGATTCCATTTTTAAGTGATCTATACCATAAACTTAAATCCTCAAACGGTTTATCATTTCTATATCTTAATAAATTATTATAACTATCATATGAATTCCAAAACTTTTTTGTAAAACAAACACAAGAATGATTAATTATATTATTTTTATTCATTATTTCATTTTTTAATTCATTTTTGCATATAACTCCCTTAGCATCAAAATAATAATTTTTTATTTTTTTCCAAATAAATTTTTTATCAAAATGAAAATTATTATTTCCATTAGAAACTAATTTATTATTTTCATCAATATAAACCCATATAGATGAGTTTAATAATACATTATTTTCTACTATATTATTTAATTGATATGTAAATCTTAAACTATGATAAATATCATCTAAATTTGTATTAAATACTATATCATAATTATCAATATCAAAACATTGTTTTAATAAAAATAACATAGCTTCAGTATGTGTTTCATAATTTTTTTTAAAAAATTGATGTTTAATATTTTTTAAATGTATGTTATCAAATACACTTAATTCTTCATTTCCATAATTTATTTCATAAATGTCAAATATTACATTTTCTTGATTCATTATTGAATTTACACAATCTTCAATCCATTTTTTTTTACATATTTTATAAATATTTTTATGAAAAAATATAACAGCAACTTTTATTTCTTTTTTATTTCTTTTATTTATCATTTTATATTTATTTATATGTTCTGTTGATTCACTTAAAATAATTTTATTTGTTAAATATTGTTCAAAAATAACATAATTTTTATTATTTGGTACTATTTGATTTATATTATGTTCTGGACCATTTTTAGCAAACCATTTATTCGGAAAAAAATTTAATTGTTTATTAGTAAATTTAAACATTTCATTAAAAATACATGCAAATAATGAAAAACTCGAATTACAACAAATTTTAGTATCACATAAACTAAATAATAAAAACATATTTTCATCATCATTATTATCAAAAAAATCTGTTGATTTTATATAAATAATTTTATTATTATTAATATTGATATTATTTACACTATTTGAATTATTACTATTAATACTATTACTATGATTAACACTATTATTTATTATATTCATTAATTCACAAGCTTTTTCAATATCATCACTAAATAATATAATATTATATTCATCAACTTTTAAACTATTTAATATATTTTTATAATATTGAATGCTTAAGTTTAAATGATAATCTTTTTTTTCAACATAGTCTGTTAATCGAATATGAATTCCTAATAATTTTTTATCTTTTATTATGCAAATATTATTATTTAATTTATTTTTAATATTATTAATTACTAATTCATCAATAATAAAATAATCTTTTATTTTATTTAAATTATGACTAAAATATTTATGTGATTGATAATAACCACTTACTAATATATCTTTATTTTTAGGAATGTTTATTTTTTCGTATTTATAGGTTTTTTCTATTATTTTATGATAATTTTTTAAATTAGGTATATTTTTATTTAGATTTTCATTTTCAATATAATTACTTTTTAATTTTTGACCTAATTTATATTTTATTATATTTTTTCTTTGTATATTGTTTCCATTATTAAAACTAAAATTAATTTTTAAATTATTATCTATACTTAATGATATAACATTAAATAACATAAATAATTGATTACCTAAACCACCAACTAATTCAGTATATATATTTTTTTTATTATCATTCATCATATTCTTATTATTCATTATATTATTATTATTCATTATATTCTTATTATTCATCATATTCTTATTATTCATCATATTCTTATTATTCATTATATTCTTATTATTCATCATATTCTTATTATTCATTATATTCTTATTCATCATATTCTTATTATTCATTATATTAATATTAGTATTTTTATCAGATAAAATTTTATTTTTATAAATTGCTGTTTTTATTAATAAATTATTATTTACTTTAAAATTATTATTTATATTTAAATATGAATATTTTGAAGGATTAATTAATAAATCACTTATTTTATATTTAATATCTTCTTTTAATTTATTAGAACAAAAATCTAAATGCTGAATATATGATGTTTGTGTTGTATATATATAATAATTATTTTTTAATAAATAATTTGATAATTGATTATCCCATTTATTACCATCATAATTTTTTATTCTATATCCAGTAAAATAATGTTTTATTTCTTCATATAATTCAATATGATAAAATAATGATATTTTTTTTATTTTATTTAATAATAATAATTTTTCACCATTTATATTTTTTGTACTAAATACTTCATTTACTTTATTTGAATTAAATAATGATAAAATATGTTTTTTATCTACATTTTTAATTATTTTATAAGCAACATTAAAATATTTTATAGAAATCCATGAAGAATAACTTAAAATACCTAAATAAGTACAATAATTTTTTAAGATTTCATTACCAATATAATATGTTAAAGGATATAAATAACCATTTAATTTAGTATCTAATTTTAATATATTATTTTTTTTTAAACATTTAATATATAAATAATTTATTCTTAAATGCAGAGATTTAATTAAATGAAGTACATTATATTCAGAACCATCATCTATAAAACAAAATAAAATATTTTCAAAATTCTTTTTATAATTTAATATTTTTAAAAATATTTTAGTAATATTTTTATTATTAAATAAGTTTATTGTTACTCCAAAATTATATTTTTTATTTTTATTAAAATTTTTTATAAAATAAGATTCAATATAATGATTAGCATCCAAAATTAAATTTTTATTATTTATATTTTCTAATTTATTTATATTTATTATATTTTTTATAACTTTATTTAAATCTTGAATGATATTATTATCAATCATATAATATTAAATAATAAATTATTTTTACTATTTTATTTTTTAGAACTAAAAAAATAAATAAATTATAAAAACTAAAAAAATTAAAATAAATTTTTTAAAATTTACAAAAAAATTCATATATAGATATTAAATT
>Ga0209223_10000939_pt1 | contig 33044 bp, 29 predicted proteins | sample COG_06_FD_184750 | JGI IMG/M metagenome (GOLD analysis project Ga0209223, IMG submission 184750) | Pelagic Microbial community sample from North Sea - COGITO 998_met_06 (SPAdes) (version 2) | ecosystem: Environmental > Aquatic > Marine > Neritic zone/Coastal water | place: Helgoland, sampling...
CATTTAATTGATTATCATTAATTTTTTTTTTTTTTTTTACAATAATGTATTGAATATGGATTTGATAAAATTTTGTTTTTATTCCAATTACTTTGTGTATTGTATGGTTGATTTATAATAAAAAAAGGATTTTTTTTTTTTTTTTTTTTTTTTATAGGATCGGGGATTGTAGGAGCTAAGAATTGATTTGATTGTTGCAAATTTTTATTTTGAATTGTTGTAGTTGTATTTTGATTATTATAAGAATCAGGAGCTAAGAATTGATTTGATTGTTGCAAATTTTTATTTTGAATTGTTGTAGTTGTATTTTGATTATTATAAGAATCAGGAGTTTGTTCCAATTGTTTTAGTTTTTTAGCATTTTCATATTTTTTAATTAGTTCTCTAATATTATCCCATCTTAAACCTTGTTGATTAGTATATCTTTTTTTAAAATTTGTTACAAAGCTATTAATAGAACTATTTATAAGTTTATTTTTAACTAAATTTTTATTAGAAAAATTTTTATTAATTATTGGATTTGTATTGTTTTCTTTTATATATTTTAATATATTATTTTTATCAAAAGTATGTCCTGAATCTATTACAACAGGCTCTATCATCAATTCTAAACCAATTGGACATGAATATTCACTTATTTTATCGTAAAGCTCAGCTAAAATAAGGTCTTCAAGTTCAGGATTTTTTTTATTTTGTTCTATAAAATTTTTAAGGATATTTTTACCGTTTGTACTATTAATATTAATATCCAGACCCGTTTTAGGATTTTTAATTTTTTTATACATTATATAATATATAAATAAAAAATAATATTTCTCATTATTATTTATATTAGTAATAAAGCATTAGTATTAATCTTATAACATCTTTATAAAAAGATTGATTTTTGAATTCATAACATATATAATATTTTTAATTCTGTATTACTAATATTATAAGGTCCATTTATAAAAGTATATAGTTTTTATTGATTTTTATCTTTTAGATGTTGTTTTTGTATTTTTTATTTATTTTATAATTTTTACATATATTTACTATATCTTTCTATAATCAAATTTATTTATTGTAGTAAAAAGATTATTTCTTACTACATAAATCAGAAATATATTGCATTTACCGGGAATCGAACCCGGGGATCTTGCTTGGAAGGCAAGTATGTTACCACTACATCATAAATGCAAAATTTTGGCGTGAGCGACAGGATTCGAACCTGCGCATGCACCTGCATAATAGATTTCAAGTCTATCTCCTTAACCACTCGGACACACTCACACTTAAGTGCACCCACTGCAGGACTCGAACCTGCAACCTCAAGATTAGAAGTCTTGCGCGCTATCCAATTGCGCCAAGTGGGTAATGTAATTCTTGTATTTATATATTAAAAAATCTTTAAATAAAAATTTCTTTAAATATTTATTATATATATATATTTTATTTTAAAATTTTAAACGTATTTCAATTTTAATTTAATAAGTAGAATTCTATTGCTATAACACGATATTATCTTCAGCAGCTTTTAAAATGAATTACTTAAATGTCATAAATATGGAAAATATGTTTAAAGCAATTTCAAATAAATTTACAATAATTCATTTATACTATAAAAAGGTTATCTTTATATATTTTTTTAATTACTTAAAATAATAATTAGCATTTAGAAGCTATAAAAAGGTTATCTTTATATATTTTTTTAATTACTTAAAATAATAATTAGCATTTAGAAGCTATAATATTAATATAAGACATTCCTGACCTAAAAGCGGAATTAAAATGCGATAATTTAAAAAAAAATATTATATTTTATTATTAAATTATATTATAAACTAAAAATGTTCGTTGAAATTATTGTAGTTGCTGCTATTTTAGGAACAGGTCTTCTAAATTGTATTGCTAGTAAAATATAGAACTAGTTTATAAACTTACTGATTTAATGTTAAAATTGACTTCGAGCTTAATTTCAAACTAAGTGCTAAGTAATATATTGATAAAAAAGTGGAACGTTTTTTATCAAACTATTATGATAGATTCTGATGACTTCAGCGATAAGAACAAGTCTTATACTCAAAATGTTCTCACTTTTGTATAAATAACATTTATCTATATGTAGACATAGATCAACAAAATATATAAATGTTTATACAAAAAGCTTATTAAACATTAGACTGTGTAGCCTCCCCTAGTGGGACTATCTTATATTCCTATTTAATGGATACGCCATAAATGGCTGGAATATATAATATCCATTATCTATATAAAAATATATCTTTAAGTAATTTATTTATAAATTTATTTATTTATTAAATATATATAAATGTCTAATTTAAATAAAGAAGATCAACTATTAACATTTATAGAAAAAAAAAAAATAGTAGATAATACAATTGATATAAAAAGATTATTTTTTATTTATACTAAAGCAATTAGAAATTCAATAATAAAAACTTTTGAAAAAATAAAAAAATATGATATGACAATACATTGTTGTGAAATGGTTAATTCTATATTTTGGATTATAGTTCGATATACTAATAATTTAAAATTAACAATGTTTTTATGTGAAAGGGCAATAATCCTTTTTATAGAATATATTTCTCTTTCTAATAATTTAAGTTCCCAACAAGAATTAAATATACTTGATGTAAAATTATTTATTTATAAAAAAACTTTAGGACCAATTAAATTAGCTTCTAATCATACTTTAAACTATGAAGTTTTAAGTATTAAAAATATTTCTAAATTTATAAAAGATATTATGTATAAAGTATTTTATTTAAATTATGAAAATAGTAATACTGAAGAGTTAGAAAATGAATTAGAAAATGAATTAGAAAAAGTATGTAGCTTATTAAGTAATATTATGTGTAAGATAAATATATTAGAACAGATTGATAATTTAGAAAATTTTTTTTATTTAGATGAATTTACTACAATAAATAATATTTATTCTAGAATAAATTTATTAAAATATAAATTAGAAATATATTATTATATTATAAGTAATTCAAAATTTTCTCTATATAATCATTTAAATATATTTAATAAAACTATATCAAAAATACCAATCTTAGATAATAAACTTATTGATACAGATATAAAATTTATAGAAAATAAAAATTTTATAAATATAATTAACTCTATTTAAATTAATATATATAGATGTTAAATATTAAAAATTTACAAGATATAGATAAAAGATTATATTTATTTATTTTTGTTTGTATAAATTTAAGGTTTTTTTTAGTTATATTAGCTAAAAAAACAAAAAAAATAAATCTTAGATTAATGGGATATATTAGTATTTTACCAGCTATAGGATTTTTATTTATTTATTTTACAAATTCTAGAAAAACAGGTTTTGAAACATTTGGTAAACCAATATGGTGGAATAATTTAAGACCAATTCATGGATCATTATATATAATATTTTCATATTTAGCTATAAATAAAAATAGTTATTCATATTTAATATTATTATTAGATGTATTAATAGGTCTTTTAGCTTATATATTTTTTTATATCAATAAAATAAAGTTTCAATAGCTTTAAAGTTTTTTTCTTTTAAAATTTTTTTGAATTTTTCTATTTCAGAACTGTTTTTATTTATAAAGACTAAATCTATATTATATAATCCTAAATTATTAGATATTTTTTGTATACTTTTATTAATATGAAAAGGAACATATCCCTTTTTAGACATTATGTTTAAATCTTCTACAATATTTTCTAATCTCATCTTTACTGTAAAAATTTCTCCATGTAAATTACTATATTTAATTTTGTCAATCGGATATACTTTACCATATAAAAATATATTTTTAATTTCTTCAAAATCGTCTATAAATAATTTATTATAATTTTTCACTAATTCTTCTGGTGTAGAATAATTACTAATCATAGTATACGGAACATCCTTTTTCCAAAATAATGATATATCCATTAAATCTACATTATTTATTCCTAATTTACACAAATTTTCATTTTTATCAATAAAATTTAATTTAGGAAAACCTAATAATTCATTATTAAATAGTGTATATATCCATTTATGATGTATATATCCTATAAAATTATTATCTTTAATAATACTTAATTCTACAAATTTACTTGGAAATGCTATAAATCCTTCTTTAGATATATTTTTTAAATTATTTAATAAAACTTGTGGTAATGATATATCTTCTATTATATGAGAAGTTATACAAAAATCAAATTTGCCATTTATTTTAACAAAATTTAGCAATTCTTCCCACTCTGATTCAAAATTTACATCAATATAAAAATATTTTATTTTTGAATCATTTGATATGTTTTTTGATACATTAATATCAGCAATATAATCTATTATAGAATATGACCAAGATGTATAGTCGGCACTTCCTCCTATATCAATAACTTTATAATTTGGATTATTTTTTTTTTTTTTTTTTATATAATTTATTACATGATTTCTTTCCATATCACTTATTAAAACATTATGAATTATTGGTTTATTAATAAAATTTTGATAAAAACTACTGTCTTTATTTATAAATAATATATCACTTTGACTAGAATAATTTTCAATTGTATGATTTAATAAGATATCAAAAATTATAAAATTTATACTTTCCATATATTTTATACATTCTTCAAAATTAGGAGCATCCTTATTATACTCTCCAAAAACAGGAACTTCTAATATTATAAAATCAGTTTTTTTTAAAATTAATGAAGATCCTTTAAGTATTGTTAGTTCTGCACCTTGACAATCAATTTTTAAAAAAATATTCTTTTCATTTTTAAGAATATTATCAGTGTTTATTATATTATTCAATGTATTAGTTTTTTTTTTTTCTGGAGTAATATTATCAAAATATGATGTATTTTCTTTAAATATAGAATTTCCAGTTCCCCATATATCTTCTTTATAAAAATCTATTTCACAAATTTTATCATATAAAATTGTATAATTATAAATTTTTATTTTATCATTATTTCTTATATTATTGTCTATATCAAAATTTTCAGCATCAAATAAGTAATATTTAGCATTTGGATAAATTTTTAACATTGATTTTGTCCATGCCCCCTTATGACATCCTATATCTAATATAGCAGAAGGTTCATATAAATTCTCTTTAATTAAATTAATTTTATGAAAATTCATATTATATATATAACATAAATTTTTCAATTTATATTTATAGAATAAAAATATTTATAATTTTTTTGCTATATATAACATTATAATATTTTCTGAAAGACTTACATAAGATAATGGTATATGAAAAAAAGAGCCTAAACAACCACATCTTAATTTTTGACCATTATATAAAGATATACTAACACTTATTATGCTTATTATCATAAATATATTACTTAAATCTAATATATTTTTGGTGTAATTATTTTTTTTTAACAATAATATTCCTAACATTATTTCTATAAATGGGTACAGATAAGAGTATATTTTAATTCTTTTACTTATTATATCATATTTACTAAATATTTTTGTAAATTTTTTTAAATCATATAATTTTAATATTCCAAAAGTCAAATAAATTGCTCCCATGTATCTTCTTAAAAAATCTTTATTCTTAGAAATATTTTTAAGAGGTAAATTGCTAAAAAATTTTACTATAAAAAATAAAAAACTAAATAAAAATATTATTAATATTATAGATTTATAAAAATTTAACATATTATATATAATATGAACAAATTAAGTGAAGATAAAGGTATTAAAACTGCAAAAATATATAGACATCCTTTAGATAATACTTTTTATTCTATAATTAAAATAATCTCTCCTAAACTATATAAAATTACATCAAGTTTATTAATTCCTAATATTATAACATTATTTTCTTTAATTATAAGTCTAATAAGTTTATACTTATTTTATAAAAATAAGTATTTACTATTAAGTTCATTATTATTAATTTTTGGATATTTTTTTGATTGTTGGGATGGTTATTATGCTAGAAAATATAATATGGTTTCAAAATTTGGAGATTATTTTGACCATATATCTGATTTATTAAAATTTATTTTAATAATATTAATTTTATATAAAAAAAAAAAAAACAATATATATTTTTTTAAATATATTATATTTATAACTATTATTTTAATAACAACTATAATTCAATTAGGCTGTGAAGAAAAATTATATAATTACTCCAGTGAATCTTATACACTACAATTTACAAAATTATTCTGTAATGATATTAGTATTATAAAACATACTAAATATTTAGGAACAGCATCATTATTTATTTTATTAGCTGTTATAATAAACATTTATTAACAAATAATTAATTAAAAATATTTTCAATAGTAATATTTAATAGCATAAACATTTATAAATTGGTTATAAATTATAAATGTTTATAATTTATAAATTGGTTATAAATTAAAAATGTTTCATTAAAATTCCTATATTTTAATAAACAATTACATTCTGTTTTAATTTTTTTTTTTTATTATAGATAATAATTAATAAATTTTTTAATTGTTTAGTGCACCAAAATATTCCTAATAAATAAATTATAAAAATATTGTATTTAAGAAATTTATTTTGAATTAAAGGATAATAAGTGAAATTCAACTGCGTTAAAATATATATTCTAAAATAAGAAAAATATAGTAATTGTATTATTCTAAAAATAATTATATTTTTTTCAGAGCTCATAGTTTTTATCAGATGATAAACAATATAATTGAAAAAATTTGAAAGCTCCCCATAAAAAAATATTTGATTGATCTCATAAGAATTTACATTATCTATTTCATTTAGAGCAAATAAACAGACAACATGGTGATAAATATATATAAATTCTTTTGTATTTCTATTTTTGATATTATTATATAAAATATATAAGGTATCCCAAATAAAATATGTCCAAGATATATAATGTAGTAAATAATTAATTGAGTAATATATATTTAAATAACTTATTATAGAAACAGAAACACTATGTGCAAAACTTATATAATTTCTATTAATATTAGTATCTATTTTTAATTTTAAACTATTAAAAAAAAATAAAATTATCCAAATGTTAAAATAGTATAAATTCATTGTGTTATTTATAATATAAAATCTTTAAATAGCTATTCTTCAAAAGTAATCCCAAACATATTTTTAAAAATCCATATACCTAAAATTTTTATATTTATATTAACTTGTTCATTATATTTACAATTTTTATACTTTTCTATGCTATATGTTTTTATATCTATATACATATCATTATTATTATGTTTTATATTTGTAAAAAATAAATTTTTAATTTTTTCTATATCATATACTTGATTAAATATATAGTTAGATTTAAGATATATATGATTAATAATTATATTATTAATATTAATTATAAAATTATATAATTCGTTTTCATTAATTAAAAATGTAATTATATAATGATCATTATTCTCTATATATTTAATAAAATTTAAATTAGTATTAAATATTAAACTGCAATTATTATATAAAATATTTAAATATCTTATATTATTATAATGTTTAATATCAGTAAATTTAATATAATCAAAATTAATATCATTAAAATTCATTTCTAATTACTTAATATATTTATCTATGAAAATAAATATAAATCTGGAAATATTTGATAATTTTAAAAAAAAATATTTAAAATAAAATTAACTAGTTTATATATAATTAGATGGAATATAAATCTCTGGGAGATTATTTTTATTATACTGAACCTATAGGTCAAGGTTCATTTTCCTTAATTTATAGAGGTTATCGATTAAAAGATAAAAAACTAATTGCAATTAAAAAATTTACAAAATTTATAGAAAAAAAATATATAGATTCCGAAATAAATTTAATGAAAAATTTAAATAATAGTAACATATTAAAATTATACGAAGTAATAAAAACAAAAACAAATTTATATTTAGTTTTAGAATATTGCGAACAAGGAGATTTAACAAAATATATTAATAGTAAAAATAATAATTATGATTCTATTTATATTTATCAATTAATTTTAGCTCTGAAATATTTATACCATAAAAATATATTACATCGTGATATAAAACCACAAAATATATTAATACACAATAATGTAATAAAAATATGTGATTTTGGATTTGCTACTGATTTAAAAAATAATGATTTATTAAATACATTTTGCGGTAGCCCATTATATATGGCACCAGAAATATTAAAACTAGGAGAATATACAGATAAATCTGATATATGGTCGTTAGGAATAATTATATATGAAATATTATTTAAAGAGCATCCTTATCCATGTAAAAATCAACAAGAATTAATAAATACTATTAAAAATACAAGTAATTTAATTATAAATGTAGAATGGATAGATGAAGATTTAAAATATATTTTAGAAAAAATGTTAGATAAAAATCCTTATACAAGAATTAATTGGAAAAATATTTTTAATTCTAAATGGATACTTAAATTTGATAAAAAAAAATTAGAATATATTATAAATAATGATTATATATCAGAAGAAAACGAATTTATTTCGAAAGAGGATACAAATAATGATTATATATTAGAAGAAAATGAATTTATTTCGAAAGAACATACAAATAATGATGAAATTGATAATATGATTTTTAGATTTGACGAAGATATAAATACAGCTGAATTATATACAAATAATTCATTTGAAGAAAATTATACTAAACATCAAAATATTTATAATTCACTTAATTTAGAAAAAAATATTAATCATATAGATTTACAAACAAAATCTCTTAAATTAGATAAAAATATAAAATTTAATGAATATGACGGAACAAAAGTTTATTCTCGGTCAGCCCCTAATAATAATTGTTCAAGTATTATATATGAAAATTATATTTGTAATCAATTAAATTCAAAAAATGAAAATGATATTGGTTATAAAATTATAGGTTTATCACCAAATATTAATAGTTCGGGTAATTGGTTTTATTCATTAAATAGATCGGTTAATACTATAAAAAATTTTTTTAATTTCACTTAAAAATATATATTATTATACATTTTTATAATGAAATTTAATTTAATTAAAAATAATCAAACATTTATAAAATTTAATAAAATTTCTATATATTCAAAATTAAAAGATTTACATACTAATCCTATATCTATTTTACAAAAATTTAAAGAAGATTATAATAATATATATATTACATTAAATAATAAAAAATTAAATACTTCTTGTATATTTTTAGAAAATATTAATGCAAGATATAATGATTATCTTGAAAAAATATTATTATTATCTACTAAAACAATATTTACTATATTATTAGGTTTAATTAAAGAACAAATTAATGATAATTTACATATAGTGCCTGTTATAAATAATAATAATCAATTTAAAATACATATAGTTTTGAATAATATTATTAAACAAATATATATTACAAATAAATTTTTATTAATTGAGCTTGACCAATTTTCAAATATAATAAACAAACGAGAAATCAAAATTGAAATTACTATTGACTTATCTAATTCTGAAGATATTGTTATAAAAATTGATAAAACTCCAAATTAGATAATTAAATTTTCATAATCACTTTCTAATAATATTGTATTTACATTAGTATTAAATTTTAACCAATTATTTTGAGTAAATCTATAATATTCTATATTGATATTACTTTTATATAAAAGGTTTGATGTTAAAATTTCATTATCTTCTATTTTAGTAATAATATCTCCTAATAATAATTTATCTGTATTATATTTTATAAAATCTATACTTAATTTTATAATTAAATTTCCTTTTCCTATCCTATTTTTATAATCTAGAAAATGATTCACAGAATATTTATTTAAACATGAATGTGATTTTAATATTAATTCTAAATCACTACTATTTAAATATTCTATACTTAATATATCTATATTTAAATGAATACTTTTAAATATATGTGTGTTATAATTATTATTAATTTCTAATACATCAGAATATTTTAAAGGTTCTTCTATAAAAAATAAATATCCATTTTCTAAATTATCATATATATTATTATACTCTGATTTTATTAATGATAATTCATCTTTATAAAATGCATTAAAATATAAATAATTATTATTAAGAAAATCACCGGGAATATTAGAATTTTTAATTTCATTTATAGTTAGCACTCTTGTAAATCCTATAAATTTATTATTAAAATCTATTACTTTATATAAGATATTAATTTTAATATCAGATATTAAATCCTTTCTAACTATAAAACTGTATTTATCATTTACTAAATAATATATAATTCTATTATCATTTGATGAATCAAAATTTTCTATAATAAATGTATCTTGTGTATTAATTCCATATGACTTAAATAAAATTCCTTTTAATAGATTATTTGTGACATAATTATTATATTCCAGATAAATTTGTCTTAATATTTCTAAATCATATGTATTTTTTGATTTATATTTTATAAATGAATATGCATTACAGTTATCATTTATTACAAGTGATCCTGATAAATTAATTTTGTTAGTATAAATTGTATTACCATATATATTTTCATTATAAGCTATAATTTTTTTTCCTTGATATATAGGTGTAAATATATTATAATTATCACTTGTTATCTGCACAATATTTATACCTTTTTTATATTCTAAATTATCTACATTAATACCATATGAATATTTTAAAATTGTATCATCATATTCATTTTCATCACTTATATTAAATGGTTTTGTTATTTCTAAAATATAATATGGAACATATAATAAAACTATTTTAAGTTGTTTATCAATTGCTAAAATTTTACTTTCAAAATCAATATAATTTATATCTATATTGTTTAAGTCAGTAAATGTTTCCATATGTATAAATATTTTTTCTGGTAATTTTGTATAGTCTAAATCATTTTTTCCTACATTACTTAAATCTAAATTTACATCATTATTTTTATTTCCTTCTGTAAAAATACTTATACCATTAAAACTATCTAGTAAATAATTTATATTTTCCATTAATACTATACTTTTAGCTCCTTCTGTTTTATTATTTTTATAATATCTAAATGAATCAACTTCTAAAATAGATTCTATATTGATGTCATCATTTTCAATTAATACTTTATAAACTAATAAACCTTTAGTATTATTTAATATATATAATTTATCATCTATATATTTTACATCTGTTATACTTGAAAAATCATCTAATTTTATAGTTTTTTTCCAATTTAATGATATTTCATTGCTATTTTCATTTTTACTTTCACAACTTGATTCCGAATTTATATCTGAATTATTAGAAATTATTTCTAGAAAAACTAAATTACTATCTACTTCATTTATACTTAAAAATAAATTATCTTTTATATGAATTATATTTAATAAATTGTATAAATCCCTATCGTTTTTACTATTACCTAAAAAATTAATATCCCATAATACTGAATTATTTATTAAATAATGTTTAGTATTTGTTGTTATCAAAATAAAACTATTATTATCTGTATTTAATGATAAACTATTAAGAAATTTATGAGATAACTCTAAAAATGATATATTTTTTACTTTCGAATCTAGCAAACAATATGAATTAATAAATTTAGGTTGATAAGGTGTCTCTATTGAATATATATATATATTTGCATTATTATTAACATTATAAATATATAATAATTTTTTTTTTTCATCTATTTTTAATCCTGTTCCATTCAAATATGCATTTAATCCATTTTCATCTATACCTGTTAATCTAATTATATCTTTGCCTATAAATTCATTTGTTATGTCATATAAAGGTATCATAGTCATTTCTTTTATTGAAATTGTATATAAAAATTCATTGAAAATTACTGTTTTTCTATATAAATCAGTATAAGAAAATCTATGAGTAAATATTTTTTCTAAATTATTTTCAATAATACTAAATATATTAATAGAATTGAAAGATGATACTATTATAAATTTTTGTTGTGTTCTTAAACAACTATAATTTAATATTTCTAATAAACTTTCTCCTATATAATTTCTATCTATTTTTAAATCATTTAATGATAAATGTTCTAATAAATTTATATTTTTATAATTTATATCTTTTTTTACAATAGATCTCAATAATATATCATTTAAATTAGCTATACATAGTAAAGCATTATTCATTTTAATTATAGAACCATTTTTTGATATACCTTCTATATTAATTGTTGTATCATTATCTAAATTATAATATAATTTTATTGTGCAATGTGTCATTTTGGTAAAATATTTTAATTTATCAATATTTGAATAATTTCGTTTAAAAGTATAAGGCATATTTATATATAATATAATTATTTTTTTTTTTATTTTACCTTATAGTTGAAAATTAAAAATTTTATTTGTTTATTAAGAAATAATTATATTATAACTTTTATTAATTTCATATTAAAATTAACATAATATACTTTAGTAAGCGACAATTATCGATTTAATTTGATAAATAATATTATATTTAATTATATATTTGCATCATATAAACGTGTGAAATAATTAGAATTTAAATTAGGAGGAAAAATCATCATATGTTCAATCGCATCATATATATCATTAATTTCTATTATTTTAAAATTATCATCTTCTGGTGGCAACTTTCTATTTCTGATTTTATATAAATCATCCTTATTTAAAGCTGGACATAATACTATTTTTATACCTGATGCTTTCGCACCATCAACTTTTGCTTCTAAACCACCAATTTCTGTGACATTTCCATTTAAATCAATTTCTCCAGTAATTCCATACTCATTTTTTATTTTAAAATCTGTTAATAATGATAAAATAGCTAAAGTTATTGCAGTTCCGGCAGAAGGTCCATCTTTTGGTGTAGCACCAGCAGGACAATGAATATGTATTCCAAATTTTTTAGACTTTTCATGAAACAATTTTTTCTTTAATTCTAAAGGTATTAAATTCCATGATAATGTTTTAGCAACTTGCATACTCTCTTTCATTACATCTCCTTGTTGTCCCGTTAACATAAGATCAAATAAATTATTAGAATAATTTTTAAAAGTTTCTATAATTGTTATCCCACCTATTCCTGAATTTGTTGCATATAATCCATTTACTAATCCTATTAAAGGTTTATTATTTATTTTTTTTATATAAAATTTATTAGAATTTATAAATAGTTTATCTATAAATTCTTTTGTAATAATGTATGGAAATGTAATATTATTTTTTAAATATTGTAAATTAATTTCTCGAACAATTTCATATAATTTTTCTTTTAATTTACGCGCACCTGCTTCATAGGTATATATGTCTATTAAATAAATTATATTTTCATCAGAGAATTCTATTAAATTTTTATCTATACCTATATTTTCATATATTTCTGGTAATAAATGATTATTTGCAACTATTAACTTATCTAATTTATTAAGAGCAGTAATTTGTATTCTATGAATTCTATCAATTAAAACTTTATCTATTAAAGAATAGTCATTATAAGAAAAAATTATTAAACATTTAGAAATATCAAATTTAATCCCTGAAAAATATTTATCTGTGAATTCTTCATTTTGACTTGGATCTGTTAAGTGAGTCAGGATTCCTACAATTTCTTTTCCTTGTTCTGTTCTACTTATTTTATCTAATTCATCTATATATATTATAGGATTCATACATTTTGATTCTATTAAAGCTTCTACTATTCTTCCCCAAGTTGATCCTACATAAGTATAATTATGACCTTCTAATGTTGAACCATTTGATGAACCTCCCAATGCTATAAAAATAAAAGGTCTTTTTTCACTATTATCATCACATAGACACATTGATATACCTTTTTTAGCTAAAGTAGTTTTACCTGTTCCTGGAGGTCCTTCAAATCCAAAAATGTAGCCTAAATTATTTCCATTTATCCATTGACCTATTATTCTTCTTATTTGATTTTTTGCATCATCTAAACCATATACAGCATTATCTAAATGCATATCTATACGTTTTAAATACTGTGTTTGCTGTTTTTTATAAAATTCCCATATTTCTAATATATTATTAACATTACTTTTTATTATCTTTAACTCTTTTAAATATTCTAATTTATTATTAGTATTACATTTATCTAAATTTGGAAATAATTTATCAAATATATCATTGTCTATTTTGCAATTTATTATTTTATTTATTAAATCTATTTTTTTTCCTTTTTTATCTAAATTTAATTCATCACATATTTCTTTTAATGTGATACTTTTATAATTATTTAAAATTGTTTTTATATTATTAATACTATTAATAGATATTATATTTGTTTTTTCATATTTTTCCATATTTAATTTCAGTTCATTTATAAATATATCTAAATTTAAAGGTTTTTTAATTTCATTTTTATTACTTTCGATTTTTTTTAAATTTAATTTTAAATTTATTACAAAATCAAGATCATTATCTAATAATTTATAAGTTTCTTCTATATATTTTAAATTTGAATTAATTAATATTATATATTTCCTTATTTTAGTATTAATTTCTATTAATAATAAACTTAATTCATCTTGTTTGTAGATACCAAAAGGTATTTTTAATAAACCATCTATGTATTGTTGTGCTTTAGCATTTGTTTCACCTCCTTTAGAATTGTTAATTTCTTTTAATTTATCTAAAGCTTTTGATTTTATATAATCAGAAGCTTTCATTAAGTAAATCCTCTTCTCATATGATATATTATCTTCATAAAAATTATATAATTTTTCATTTAATTTTTCAACTTCTTTCTTTGATATTTTAAACAATTTTTGAACTGACCAATGTAATGAACTATATAATGTTAAATGATTGAAACATTTATTATTAATTAATGTTAAATCTGATGATATTAAATCATATAATAAATTTGCTAGATAGTAAGAATCCGCATCTAATGAATCTAATATTAATAATGTTATATAGTATCTTTGTTTCTCTAAATCATTTAATAAAAATTCTTTTATTAATGATGATATATTTTTTTTTTTTATTTTTTTTAAATCATTATATGAAGTTATACAATTATTACATATTTCTTCTATATTTAATATTATAAAATCCTTCAATGAAATTTGTCTTAAATAATTTTCTTTGAATATATCTGCTACATCTAATTGAATAAAACATTTTATTAATTCATCTTCCTTTTCTTTTAAAAATTTTTCATTTCTTAGTATATTTAAATCATCTTTTATAAAATATCCATAAATAACTAATAATTTACCTTTATAAGGTATATATAATTTAGCACCATATAATTTTTGTATTAATGATTTTGTAAATATACTTATTTTATTACAGCTTGGATAATCAGTCTGAAATGATGTTAATTTTATATTATTTTCATTTACTAAATTCTTATTATCATTAAATAATTTAAAAGATATATTTTCATTATTAGTGCTTTCATAAATATCACATCCCGTTGTATTAAATACTTTATTATAAAATTTTATTAAATTATTATACTTTTGATCTAAATTATTTTTATATATATCTAAATTTAATATTAATTTCAATATATCTTTTAACTCTTGTGAACCTGTTTTTTGAACTAAATTTATAAATTTTAATTTTATCTCTGCTATTGTCACCATTATTCTATATCGTGTTAATTGTTTTATTATTCTAAAATTTAACTTTATAGGAAATATTATTAATTTATTCAAAATATCAGTTAAATTATCCATATATATCTTATACTCATTCTCATTTATTATTAATTCTGAATATGAATTATTTATTCTTATAATTATTTTGTTGGAAAATGAAAATAAATAATCTATTTCATCCTGTAATTTATTTTTAATATTTAATTGTTTACGTAAAAATTTTTGCAAACATGTTAACTTATAAATATCCTCCTTTGAATATTTAGTTTTATTCATTGATAATATATAATAAATAAAATAATTATTTTATTTAAACTAAATTATACTATTTAAAGTTAACATTTTTTCAAAAAGGTATAAAGAAAAAATATATATAAAATATTAAAAATTTTTTCTTTAATATAAAAATATATTTATATGGTTAAAAATATAACGGGTGGATCAAAACATAAAAAATACGCAAAAAAATCTTCTGATATAACGCAATATAATATTAAAAATTTAATTAAGGAAGGAAATGAACAAATGTATGCATATGTTGATACTATTCTTGGTAATTGTAGATTTAATGTTAAATGCACTGATGATAAAATTAGATTAGCACATATTCGAGGTAAATTAAGAAAAAGATCTTGGTGTAATGTAGGTGATATTATATTAATCAGTCTAAGAGATTTTCAAGATAATAAATGTGATATTATTAAAAAATATAATCCAGAAGAAGTAGCCGTTTTAATACAACATAATGAAATTTCAAAATGTTTTGGTAAAACTGATAAATTTTTTATCTACGATTATGATTCAAGTCAAAAACAAAATAATAAAATTGAAAATCAATCTGTTTTATTTTCAGATAATCAAGTTAATTATCTCAATTCAGAATGCTTTTCTAATTCTAGTTCTAGTTCTACTTCTAGTTCTAGTTCTAGTTCTAATTCTAATTCTGATCTTAATTTAGAAAATATTTAATTTATTTATCTTTATTATTAATTATTTAAAATTTGATTTAAAGATATAAAGAAAAGATTTATTTATAATATTATGGGAATTCCTAAATTTTTTAGATTTATTACTAAAAAACATCAGCAACTTATTATTGATCCTGATTCTGATATAGACCAAGATTTTGAATTATTAAATATTAGAGCAATTAAAAATTTATATTTAGATACTAACTGTCTTATACATCCATGTTGTAGAAAAATTATTGATAATTTTCCAGAACTTATTAATAAACATAATATTCAATATAGTAATAATGAAAATAATATTAATAATGAAATTAATATTATTAGCGTTTTAGAACAAAAAATGTTCAATGAATGTATTAATTATATTGTTAAATTATATAATTTTGTTAAACCTACTGAATTATTATATATTGCTATCGATGGTGTCGCTCCTAGGGCAAAAATGGAACAGCAAAGAATACGTCGATATCGAAGTAATATTGAACAAAAATTTAAAGAACAAATATATATAAAACATCAATATCATAATCAATATTATTGGGATACTAATGCTATTACTCCTGGAACAACTTTTATGCTTAAATTATCTTACTATTTTCAAAATAATATTAATAAAATTATAAAAGATAACATTAATATTATTTTATCTGATACATCTGTTTGTGGAGAAGGAGAACATAAAATTGTTCAATATATCAGAAATAATAATAATCAAGATATTTCTTGTATTTATGGACTTGATGCTGATCTTATTATGTTATCACTTTGTTTAGAAAATGATATCTATCTATTAAGAGAATCAATACAATTTAATATTATAGATAATGATAAACTATTATATTTATCTATTAAATCATTTAAAAATATATTAAAAAAAGAAATTATTGATAATATTGATATTCGAGAAATTACTGACTTTGAATTAGATGAACGAGTTGTTATTGATTATGTATTTTTATGCTTTCTTCTCGGTAATGATTTTTTACCACATCTTGTCACTTTAGATATCTCAGAAGGTTCTCTTAATCAGTTATTATTAATTTATACAAAATTAATTTCCATTAGAAAAAAATATATTATTAATGACTCTAATATTGATTATACATTTTTACAACAAATTCTTAGTCAATTATACAATTATGAAGATATTACATTACAAATATTTCAAAAAAATATAGATAAACGCAATATACCTAATAAATTTTATCATTCATTATTAGAAAAAGATCTTGATCTAATTAAATATTATCCTATTAGATATAAAAAAAAAAATATTGATTTAGGTTCTAAAAATTGGCGTGATGATTATTATAAACACTATTTTTATATTAAAAGTGTTAATAAATCTAAAGATTATATTGATAATTTATGTAAAATTTATTTAGAAGGATTACAATGGAATCTTAAATATTATTTAAATGACTGCCCATCTTGGAAATGGTATTTTCCATATCCAGCTGCACCATGCCTTCGAGAATTATGTCAATATTTAAATAATCGTATTTATTATAAAGATTTCGGTATCTCAAAACCATATTTACCTATTCAACAATTATTTATTATATTACCTAAACAAAGTTCTCATCTATTACCCAAATCCTATTCTGAATTAATTCATTCAAAATGTCTTGATATTATTCTATATTATCCTGATAATGTATCATTGGATATTTCTAACAAATTATGGTTACATGAATGTAATCCTATATTACCTATAATTAATGATCAAAAAATTATTTATCAATTAAATAAAATTAAATTATCTGGTATTGATTTAATTAAAAACACTTTAAATAATCAATTTATATATATTAAATATAAAAAAAATATTTTATAATATCTCTATTATCTAAAAATTATTAATTCAATTATATTTTTCTTTATAATATCGTCTTAATAAATTAACTGCTGATTTTAAACTTATTGGTTTATCTAAATTATTACCTCCACCCTGTTGTAATTTGCTATCACCACCTACTTTTTTTATAAATCTAAATTGTGGATTCAATTTTCCTGGAATATTTACATAACCAGCTAACATTCCGGATTTTGTTATCATTTTACCAGATACAATATCACTTTCTGTATATCTTACCATTTATATATAATATTATAATAGAAAAAAAAAAAAAAAAAAATACAATTTTATAAATTAAAATTATTTCCTTAAATTAATAATTTATGTAATACTATATTTTATATAAATTAATCCATAGATCCTAATATTAACAATTTTAATAAATATTGTTATATATCTATAATATTAATTGAAATTCTTATAAATTGGGCTTTATTCCTCCCATTTGTGTATTATCATTCTCGTATAACCTGACAATATTCTTAACCATGTTTTTTATAATCCTCACGCTATTTTTGGACATCCAGCATCTTAGTCTTTCTACCAAGGTATACCTTAACCTCACTTAATTATTTAATCTCTGATACATACTAGGTTCCACTCTATAAAAAATATAGTCACTTAAATAAAGTATATCAATTATTGTTTTACCTATCATTTCTGATTTTGGGAATAATGCAGTGAAAAGATCTAACCCATTTTTTTTTTATTACACCTAAATCCATGGTTCCTTCTAATCACATCTGTATTGCTTTTACAGATGTATAATCTAGTAAAAATACTATAAAATATCTCATATAAATTATTATTCTTCATGTTATAACTACCTCCATTATTTAAAAAATAAATATGATTTAATTTTTTTCCTAATTTAGAATAAATAGATAGAAACTTTTGTATCATTATAAAAATTTTTTATACACATTTATACATATATATTTTCATTTATACAAATGTATATAATTTATGTTAAATTTATTAAAATCTTTAATTTCTAGAAATTTAACATAAATTATATGTTTTTTTTTTTTTAAAAAATTATTATTATAATTAGCTGTTTTAAAAAAATATTTATACATAATATAGATTATCAATTTTTTTTTCCTTATATTATATTAAATGAAAAAAGACCAGCTATTTAAAAAATATCCTAATGATGAATTATTCATTAAAATTATACAATCATTTGGTCTTCAAAATTTAAATGATACAAGATCATTTTCACGCAAAGATTTAAAAATTCTAAAAACTATTGAAAATATTGAAAAATTAAGACCTGAGTTATATGAATGTTACTTACCATGTAAATCAAGAACCTATCTAAATGAATTAAATGAAAAAAATATTGTGACTGTATTACGTCAAATTCTTAAAACAAAAGATTATACAATTAATTCTAGAGAAAAATATATGAGAGGCGAAAAATTTATTATTTATTGTTTATGTCCTCTTGAAAAAAAAAAATATAATCCTATTATTAATTTATCAAATGAAAATACTACTGAAATTATTAAAAAACCTATATTATTAACATTTGATTAATATTTTATTTATCAATAATTTTTTTTTTTTTTTTTTTTTTTATATATATATATTTTAATATGAATTATAAATCAAAAATCCTTGAAATACCTTCTATTATTTTCTCTGAAATTTTAAGTATTAAATCAAAAATCTTAGAAATATTTTCTTATATTTTATCTAAAATTTGGACTCGTAAAAATACTTCCAAAAAAATTGAATATAATTTTAAAAAAATTGTAGGAATTATAATTTGTTTTACCTTAATAATACTATATATTTCACTTTTTAATGAAGAATTAAAACTTTTTCTTGCATCTTAAATACATTTGTATTTATTACATTTGTATTTATTATATTTGTATTTATTATATTTGTATTTATTATTTTCTTGTATATTATTATTGTAGAAAAATAGAAAAAATAGATATATATATATATTAAAACATTTGAAAAGAAATAAGATCTCATAGTATAAAAAAAAAAGAAAAATAATAATTTGTAGTTAATAAATATTGAGATTTATATTTAAAATAAAATTATATTATATATGATTAATAAATTTATAATTATTTTTATTTTAATACTTTTTATTGTTTTTATCAATAATATAAAGATACACTATAATAATAAAAAAGAAAATTTTATAATTAAGAATAAAGATTATAATATAAAAAAAAAAATTAATTTACCATTTAGTTGCATTTATAATATAGACAATCAATGTAATAATTCTAATATTTCTAAACATTTAGAATGGAAATGTTGGTTAAATAGAAATAAGCCCAAAAATGATCTACAAATGTGTATTATAAATAATGATAATATATTTTCGAATTATCTTAATAATACAAAATTAAAATATGACGGAATTTTTGACCTAAATTAATATAATTTCTTTATTTAATTTATTATAAATTAAATAATTTTTTATATTTATATTTTTATTAATTAAATTTATAAATCCACCATAATTAGCTTTGATATATGTATTTATATTCCTATGTTTATTATTTTGTTTTAAAAAAATATTATTTAATTTAAACATATGTTTTAAATACATAAATATATATTCTCCTTTTAGTTTATTAGTATTATTTATAATAAATAACTTAATAATAAATTTAATAATTTTATTTTCTATTATTTTATTTTCATAATTCCAATTTTTATTCATAATATTCTTACAAAAATATCTTTTAAATATATTTTATAATAAATTTGTTTTAATAAAATAATTTCTTTTAATAAATTAATTGATATGTCTAATAAAAAATTAATATATTCTTGGAATGTTTCTCAAAATATTAATGATATAATACCTAATCAATCTGTAATAATTAATAAAACTAAGTTTGAAAATGAAGATTATTTATTAATACAAATTAATCAAATAAAAAGCACACCTGGTATAAAAATTAATCAAAAATTTTCTATACAACAAAATAAAGTATATATATTAGAAATTTATGGTTTTGCTACAAGGAAAAATTCGGCATTTTTATTTGCAAAAGACAGTAATGGTATTTCGGGTAATTCTAAAAGACTTATTGAAAATTATACATTTATATCAAGTGATTATGAATTTAATCAACATACGTCTGCAGGATGGTGTTGCAATTATGAAAGTGATGTAGAAATTGGAATACTAGTAACTAATCCTAAATTAACTGATAAAATATATATTAAAGAAATTAAATTAATACAATCTGATAATACTGATGATCACTGTAATTCTATTAATGAATCTTCTTGTCATTTTGAATGTAATTCAAATAAAAATGTAGAAAATACCGATACTAATTTAGAAAATTTAAGTAATTCTTCTTTAAAAAATATACAATCTGATAATTATAAATTTAATTTACAATCAGATGTTGAAAGTTGTGTTTTTGAAAAATCTGATAATTATAAGTTAAATTTACATCATGTGGTTAATAATAATAAATTTATTAATGAACAAGAAATTATTGATGCTTGTTGTGGAGATGAAGAATCCGGTGATAAAGGTATTAAAAATAATTTACCTCTAAGTGAAAAATGTAATTTGGACCATAAAGATATAGCTACAAAATATAATTTTTGTAAACTTTTTAATTTACAAAAATGTTGTTATCAAGAATATCAATTAAAAGATGTTGTTGAATCATCTTTATTCAATCATGATATTATTTCAAATATGAATAAAAATTTATCAACAGGATGGAGTTTTTTTGCACAATTTATTTTTCATGATTTAACCTATAATTCTTCAAAAATACCTTTGTTTGATTTATATTCTTTATATGGTAATACTAATTCTAAATATTTATTTTCAAATAATAAATTTTTACTTAATCATAATAATACTGATTTATTTAGAAATACTCAAGGCATAGCTATTATACCTGATGGTAGAAATGATGATAACTATATTACTTCTCAATTACATGTATTATTTTTATTATTTCATAATAAATTAATTGATTATTATTCAAATAGAAATGATATACCTAATTTATTTGAATTTGTAAAAAAAGAAGTTATTTATTATTTTCAATGGATAATAGTTAATGATTTTCTTTCTAGATTAATTGATAATGATATTCTAAATTCTATATGTAAACATAAACCTAAATATTATAGTTTATCTAAAATGAATGGTTGTATTCCTATAGAATTTGCTTTAGCTTGTTTTCAATATAAACATTTTACTTTAAATAATTATTATAATATAGCATATAATTTAAATATTCCTCATAATGAATTACATAATCTTACAAATGGCAATTTACCTGATTATGTTATTGATTGGACTAAATTTTTTGATGTAGTCCAAAACATACAACCACAATATTCTAAAAAAATAAATTGTTCTATCGCACATGATTTAAATAATTTACAACAATCTACTAATACTAATAAATCTAAACCATCTGATATAGATAATGAATTAAATTCTTTATTTTTAAGTATACTTTTAAAAGCACAAGAATTCAATCTAACTTCTGGTCAAAATATTGCTCTTTCTATGGGTATTACTCCTATTCAAAAAGATACTATGAAACAATTTGATATAAATGGTTCATTAGAAAGAAATAATATGTTAGAACAGACACCTTTAATTATATATATTCTTAAAGAAGCTGAAATATTTAGGGGTGGTGAAATGTTAACTGGAGTGGGTGGAATTATTGTTGCGGAAGTATTATTATCTATATTAATAGAAGATTCAAATAGTTATCTTAATTCTAAAAATAATTGGAAACCTTCATTACCATCTAATGAACTTGATGATTTTACAATTGGTGATTTAATCACCTTTATTTATTCTTAAAATCCATATATGTTTTTAAAAATATATATATATAATATATGAAAAATTTAATAATTATATTATTACTTATTATAACAATAAGTTTAGATGTAGATAAAAAATATATTGAAAATTTTAATCTAAATAATTTTACTAATTGTTTTAATATGTATTCTTTAAATCATAAATTTCCTTTTAAAATAATTAAACAACAAAAACAAACTAATTATCACTCAAATTATAATAATAAATCAAAATGTATAGATGAACATTTTACTAGTTTACCATATATGTGGATTTATATAGATTCACAATTATCTTCTAGACATTGGGATTCTTTTTATTCTAAAAAAGTCTTACAAAATAATTATTCTATTATTGATATATGTATTAAACTTATTACTTTATATAATAAAAATTTATTTAATATTGTAATTTTATATAATGATAATATTAATAATTATATTAAAAATTATTCCATATATCCTGATAAATTTATTAATAAACAATATATAAAATATTATTTATTATATCATTATGGAGGACTATGGATTGAACCAGATACTATTCCTTTTAAAAATTTTAAAATTATTATTGATAAATTATCTGAATATGATTCTATAACTTTTGGTAATAAATACATAAATGATAATATTATTGGATTTAAAAAAAATAATAATATTACTAAAAATATACTAAATTATATAAATAAACAAAAAAATATTATTATTTCGAGTTTTTATATTCACAATAATATTAAATTATTATTAAATTGTTCTCAAAATAATTTTAATTTTGATCATTCATATGATGCTTCAATTGATTATCAAAATAATATTATTACTATTGATAATTTAGTCTCAAATAATTATACATTATTTAAAAATACTAAAAATATTTTATTTTTAAATTTAAATATTAATTTGATTGAAAAATCAATTAAATATAAATGGTTCTTAAATTTGAGTCAAAAAGAATTATTAAATTCTAACATGTGGATTTCAAAATTATTAGCCTATTCATTCAAATTAAAACAAAAAATATATGCTGAATCTCAACCTATTATTGAAAAAAAAACTAAAGAAATTAATGTATTTCCTAATGATATTTATGATCTATATGATAATATTAGAAATTCAAATATTTTACCTTATTCTCCATATCTGTTAATTCATAAAGAATCTATACGTAATACTTAATTTTATTTGTTTGTCTACCTTTCAATGTTATATATTTTTCTATATTATGAAAACCTTCTAATTCCCTAAATTTACTCACTTGGCTTTGATTATTTTCATTCTTAACTAGACTAATATTACCTTTCTTATTCAAAATATTTTCATTATATGAATTTTCAGCACTATATGATTTATAAAATAAATTTCTTATAAATACATTAAACTTTCTTAATTAAAAATTATTATATATATATATATATGTATCTTAAAATAGTAAATCCTAATACAAATCGTAAAGTATCTATTTATTCTAAAATTGGAAAACAAGTTTTATACCAATATTATATGCAGATTGGTGCGAGAGGCACGGTTTCACCTACCATTCAATCTGGTTCAAACTATGTTTTTAATAATAGATTTGAAGATATTAAAAAGCTGTATGGAGCAGTTGGTTTACACTATTATAAATTTACGACTTATAATGGAATAACAAAAAAAATCTTGCTAATATCAGATGAACATTCACCTATTCTTGAACATATCAAACCGGGCTCTACTGATTCGATTGATATTGCTGAATTAATAGTTGATATTACTCAATCTTTGAGTAAATTTAATAAATGTGTGGATTTTTATTTAGAGAAAACACTATCAAAGGCACAGGGTAATACTGCTATATTAGATGGTGGTGGTGGTGGTGCTGCTGCTGATAGTGGTGATGGTGGTGATGGTGATATGTATACGTCCTGTCTCCGAGATGATTTGTGGTATTGGAATCCAAATTCTATGGGGTATATACGTGGTATATTTAATGAATGTAGTTATAATCAAGATAAGCCTAGATGTTCAGTATTAAAACACGGCGTCATGGGAGACTTAAACCACTTCACATATTTAGATAATTTAAGGGTTCATAATATAGATTTACGACAAAAAATTGAAGAGAGTGATATTGATCTCATGGACCATCCCTTCTATGAAAAAATTAATAATAATAATTTAGATGCTGAATCATATAATAATCTACTAGCTTTTGCTCTAGGAACAAAGACTGCATCGCCTAAAGAAGATATAATAGCTATGTTAATAAAAAATTCTGATAAGTTCCTCGATGCTGACTTGTTCACGGATATCTCTATAACTGAAAAATATATAAATCAATTCATAAAAGTTATAGAAGCAATAAAAAAAAAAATAAATAAAGAAGAAAGTAAATACAATGAAAACAAGATATTTGGTGACGATTCTTCGGACGATGTCCCCGATTCCACGGGAAATACCCAACCTCAAAAAAGTAAATACAATAGATTCAACTTATTTAGAAAAAAGCAACCTCAGCCCAGTCAGGCATTAGGAGCCCCTAATTTTCTAAGTAATTACGGGAGAGAGGCGGAGGAGAGAAGAAATATGACAAAAACTTTAAATGTGCTGCACAAGGGGAAGCACCTGCGGCTCGCACTTGTTGATCTTGTATACGCAACATGGAAATCTTCTGAAAGGGCTGATAATACTAAAGGATCAGCATTAGGAGCCGCTTTAGTCGATATTTACACTCTTTTAAGAATCTTAAAAAATTTTGATATAACAGGTAATAAAGGAAAGAGAGGTCCTGAAAAATGTTGGGATACTCCAGAACAAAATAATATAATAATATTTGCGGGAGCAGCGCATATTGCATCCTATAAATTTGTTTTTGATAATATATTACCAAAAGATTCACTTAAGTATAGACAAACAAATTATCTTGAGATCAACAGGCAGATTTATCGAGAGAACGGTCAGCCAATTTCAAAAATTTTGAATATAAAACAAGAAAAAACTTTTAATCTTTCTAATTTTAAAAATTATAACCAACTTATGATGGATTTTTGTAGTTAATTTTTATTATAGTGAAATTATACATAAAAGACACTTATTATTTATTTTTAACTATTTATCGATATAATCTTAAAAAATTCATTATTAGGCTTTAATTTTCTTACCTATTTGGTTTATTAATTTTCAATAGAAAAAAACAAAAATTTTTTAATTATTGTGGTTTATAAAATAAATTTCTTATAAATACATTAAACTTTCTTAATTAAAAATTATATTATAAATATATATATATATGTATCATAAAATAGTAAATCCTAATACAAATCGTAAAGTATCTATTTATTCCAAAATTGGAAAACAAGTTTTATACCAATATTATATGCTGACTGGTGTGGGAGGCACGGTTTCACCAACGATTCAACCAGACTCAAAATATGTTTTTAATAATAGATATGAAAATATTAAAAATCTGCATTTAGCAGTCGGTTTAGACTATTATAAATTTACTACTTATAATGATATAACAAAAAAAATCTTGCTAATATCAGATATACATACATCTATTGATGAACCTGACTTCTACTCACCAGCCTCTACTGATTCGATTGATATTGGTGAATTTATAGTTTATATGACCCAATCCACTGATAAATGTGTGGATTTTTATTTAGAGAAAAAACTATCAAAGGCACAGGGTAATACTGCTATATTAGATGGTGGTTGTGGTATGTATAAATCCTCTCTCAAAGATTATTGGCATGTAATAACTCCTATAAAATATATACGTAATATATTTCAGGAATGTAGTTTAAATCAAGATAAGCCAAGATGTTCAATATTAAAACATAGTGGGCCAAATCAGATGACTCGCACAGAAACATATTTAGATAATTTAAGGATTCATAATATAGATTTACGACAAAAAATTGAAGAGAGTGATATTGATTACCTGACACAAATCATAAAAGAACCTATTAATTCTTTAGATAATACTTCATATGATCTTCTACTAGCTTTTGCTCTAGGAACAAAGACTGCATCGCCTAAAGAAGATATAATAGCTATGTTAATAAAAAATTCTGATAAGTTCCTCGATCCTGACTTGTTCACAGATATCTCTATGAATAAAAAGTATATAATGCAATTCATAGAAGTTATAGAAGCAATAAAAAAAAAAATAAAAAAAGAAAAAAGAAGATACAATGAAAACAACATATTTGGTAAGGATTTTTCGGACGATGTCCCCGATTCCACGGGAAATACCCAACCTCAAAAAAGTAAATACAATAGATTCAACTTATTTAGAAAAAAGCAACCTCAGCCCAGTCAGGCATTAGGAGCACCTAATTTTCTAACGAAATTAGGCAGAGAGAGGGGGGAGAGACAAAAAAATATATCCGATCTAGCTGATCTTGTATACGAATGGTATTCTTCAGCTTCGTGGCTTGGGAATTACGCTAAAGCAATAGCAATAGGAGTCGCTTTAGTCGATTTTTACACTCTTTTAAGAATGTTTAAAAATTTTGAAATAACAGGTAATAAAGGAGCGAGAGGTAGAGAAAGATGTATGAATACTCCAGAACAAAATAATATCATAATATTTGCGGGAGCATTGCATATTGAATGCTATAAATTTGTTTTTGATAATATATTACCAAAAGATTCACTTAAGTTTAGTCAAACAAACTATAATCGGGAGATGCACTCACCTGGCCAGTCAATTTCAAAAATTTTGAATATAAAACAAGAAAAAACTTTTAATCTTTCTAATTTTAAAAATTATAACCAACTTATGATGGATTTTTGTAGTTAATTTTTAACCTTATTCTTCATATCTGTTAATTCATAAAGAAACTATACGTAATACTTAATTTTATTTGTTTCTCTACCTTTCAATGTTATATATTTTTCTATATTATGAAAAGGTTCTAATTCCTTAAATTTAATTACTTGGGTTTGATTATTTTCATTCTTAAGTGGACTAATATTACTTTTCTTATTCAAAATATTTTCATTATATGAATTTTGATTACTATATGATTTATAATCATCAATATTTATTATTTCTTGATTATTTTCATAATTTAATGTATTTTTTTCTTCTTTTATTTTTATATTTTTTGTTTTGATTGTATAGGGAGTGTGCTTTATATTTATACCTAATAATTTATTAATTTCATAAATATCATTTAATTCATTTAATTCTATATCTGATAAATCATAAGTTGCTAAATTTAATCTATAAAATATTTCCTTAATTAAATTTATTTTATGATCGGTTGATATATTATTCTTAATACCTTTTAATTGTTTTAATCCTTCTTTTATTATTAGAATATTTATATATTGTTTTAGTGTTAGTTTTATCATAACTTGATATTTTAGATATATTACTTCTTTAAGTCATTTTAAATATAATTTATTTGTTCTATCAAATTGTTTAGATATTTCATTATCTCTTTCACGTAATTTATTTATTCTATTCCATTCATATATTTTTTTTTGTTCATCATTTTCTTCTATAGCTTCTATTTGGTCCTGAGACATTTTTAAGATTTCTCTATCTTTTTCTAAATCTTCTATATTTTTATATTTTTTATAATTGATTTTATTAGGATCTATCATTAAATTATCTATATGAGCTTCTTTATAGTCAGTTAAATTCATACTTTGCGTTCTACTAGTAAAATTATTTACATTATTTTCACCCAATTCTGAATAAAATAATTTACCTATATTAACTGGTTCTGGAGGTGTATATTTTACTACATAATTGGATGTTTTTTTTTTTTTATCATTTTCAAAATTATTTATGAATTTTTTTTTGGTAAATTTACCTATTTTATTTTCTATTTCTATATCTTCTCTATTTTTATTACTTTCTATCATAATTTTTGAATATCCTTCGTCATATGGATTTGTAAGTAATGTTTCATTAAAAACTTTATTAAATTTATTTATGTTAAATTTATCTTTTATATTAGGTTCTTTTAAACTATTAATTTTTTCTTTTTCATTATTTATGCTTTCATTATAATTATTTTTTAATTCTAAATGTGATTTATCATTTTCTTTTATTTTAATTACTTTTTCTATATAATTATAAGCATTTATTAATTTATTAAATTCATTTATATCACCTCCTTTATCAGGATGATGAACTAATGATAATTTTTTATAAGCTATTTTTAATTGTTCTAATGGTATATTTTTTTTTTTTAAAATTTTAAATGGATCTAATACTGAATAATCTATTTCATATTCAAATAAATCATTTTTTATTTTTAAATCTATATTTTCATAAAATTGTGTCACATTTTCTGTTTTTCTATCTCTATCTAAGTCATTAATTTTTTTTTCAAAAATGTTTATACTATCTTTTTTGTCATTAATATAACTATTAAATCGAGGTAAATATGTTTCTTTATTATTTATTTCTTTCTTATATAAATTATTATTTGCAATAACATTATTTTTATCATTTAATTTAAATCCTGTATCTAAATTTATTTGATAATCACTTATTTTATTATTAATTATATTCTTTCCACTTTGTTGATATTTATTCTGTTTTTTGTCTATTTCATACTGTGATAATTCTCTATTATTTTCTTGTTTACTATTATATTTATATTTATTAAATTGTTTTTCCGTATTTTGTTTATTATTTTGTTGTGTTTTTTCTAAATTTTTTAGGTTTTTTTGTTTTTCTATTAAATATTCTTGATATTTATTGTATTCATCTTTTGATATTTCTATATTATTTGTGTCTTGTATTTGATTTGATAAACTATTACCCATTATTATATATTTATATATAAATATCTTTAAATATATAAATATATCATTAGATTTTGCATTATTATACTTTATAGCTTTTGTATCAAAATATTATACAAACCAATATATAATAATATCTTTGAATGTATTAAATATTAGTAAACAAAATTCTACAGTTTACTAAACATAAAATAGTATTGAATACGTCTTGAACTATTTGATAATCACATATATATTTTTCTTAGAATTATAGTTTACATTAAATGAATGTAAACTTATTTTAAAAAAAATATTATGTGTAAAATCTTTATTTCTTCAAACATATAAAATTTACTAAAAAGTCTTAATGCTTTTTTGTTTTTATGATCAAATTTAGATTTTTGAATTTGCGCGCGCGGAATTCTTTAAATTTACCAAAATAACGATTTTTATGTTATTATTTAACATAAATGTTATTTTTAAAAATTATCATCTAATTATACTGTATAAATAATAATATTTATAAAAAAGATGCATAAATTTATTAAAATTTAGTATTTTATTTTAATAGCATAAAGTTGTGTTAAAATATTATTTCATATATAATATTAAACCCATATTTATATACTGTTTTTTTTAACTCTCATTTCCCTCTTTTTTCCCTCTTTTTCCCTCTTTTTTCCCTCTTTTTTCCCTCTTTTTCCCTCTTTTCCCTCTTTTCATTTGTTTCTCTTTATAAACACATATTATAAATAAATAACTCCTTAATTATTTACGCTTTTTTAAATCTTATTGATTTTTTTTTGCAATTTAATTCTGGATATTTTGTATAAAGTTTAAATATTGCTAATTCTTTCATTTTAGCTTCTATCATAATATCAATATCAACTCCATATGTTTCTGGAATTTCCAACATATATTTTGGTAAGTTTTCAATATAATCAGAATGATGTCCACATTTACCATCCCCTTGTTCTGAAACGTGAAATTTTGGTTTTATATTTCTTTTCTTCCAAGTTTCTAAAATTTGTGATATATAATAATCTTCTTTCTTAAGATTTTCGGAAGGATGTAAAATATTATAACAAGTATAATGATGACTATCAAATACTACTGGAATATTTATTTTATTAGATATATCTAAACAGTCTTGAATTGAAAAACACTTTTCACAATTTTCTAAAACAAGACGTTTCTGAACATTTTCTGGCAACTTATAATATTGTTCACACCATCTTTCTTTAGTTTTTTCTTTATCACCATATATACCTCCACCATGAACTACCATTACTGAATTATCATCCATGTCCATTAAATCAAGAAGTGTTGCTTGATACTCTAAATCTAGTTTTGTTTTTTCAAATGCATCTTTACAAGGACTACCTACAACATTATATTGTCCGGGATGCATTGTAATTCTTTGATTATATTTTTTTGCAAGATTTCCTGCTTCTTTTAATAGATCAATTGCAAAATTAAAATCATATTTTTCTACATCAGGATTAGATTTGTGAGGAAAAATATCTGAACTAATTCTAAACACTTTAATTCCATTTTTTTCATTCCATTCTATCATTTTAATTAAATCATTGCAATTTTCAATAATTCTTGTTTTAAGTTCATCAATTCCTTTTTCTTTAATAACTCTTTGTATAATAGATCTTGAAGAATATATTGATGGCTTTTGTTGTCGTAATGTAATATTAAGACAACATAATCCTAGCTGAATTGGTTTATTATTACTCATATTTATTATAATAAATAAAAATAATAATATAATTTCTCATCAAATTTATTCACATTCAGGATAAAATGCTCTACCTTGGTAAGGACTTTTTCTGGGAATTGTATTCTGTTCAAGAGAACTATGATTTAATTCCACTATTTTTTGATGAATAAGATCATTATCATTATATTTAACATTATCTAAATCTGAATATGAAACTGAATCTGAATCTGAATCTGAATCTGAATCTGATTTTTTTTTTAGTTTATCTGCATCTGCTTTTAATTTTACTATATCTTTTAATAATTGTGCTGCGTTGTCAGGTTTTGTAGCTTGTTTTGATAATTGTGCTGCTTTGTAAAGTTTTGTAGCTTTTTTTGATAATTGTGATGTTTCTCCTCCTAATAACATTATTATATATTTTTTAAATATATTTTTTCCTAATTTAGAATGAATTGATATATTTCTATTTGTTATAGGATTTACTATTGAATTATACATTATATATAATATATCTATATATTATATTTATATATTGATATTAAATATTTAATTTATATTTATTAAATCATTATTATGATATAATTTCTTTACATAAAGGACAATAATTATTAAATTCAAACCATTTATCTATACAAGTTATATGAAATATATGAAAACAAGGCAAAATTCTAACTAACTCCTGATTTTCAAATTTTGTAATACAAATACAACAATTTTTATATAATTCGTTGCAATTATTAATATTTATATAAAAAGTATTAGTTTTAGTTTTTAATAATTCTTTGTCAACAGGATTTTTTTGAATATCATCCATACTTTCTTCAAATGAATTTGTAGAAACTTCAATTATATTTTGTTCAAATCTATAATCATTGCTAATTCGACGTCTGATATTATTTCTATTAGAAAGAACAGAACGTTGTAATCTTCCATTTATATCTCTAACTAATATTGCTCTAGGATCCGGAATACGTCTATTATCTTCTTCTGTAATTCCTCGAAGTCTTATTCTTGATGTGCTATTGATAGAATTATTTCTATAAATATTAGAGGGTATTTGTAATCTAGGAACAACGGGGTGTAAAATTCTATTTTGTCTATTTCTAGACGAATTATAATGAATAGATGTTCTTGGAGAATTATCTGAACTAATTGAATGTTGTGATATAGAAGAATAATTGCCTAATTCATCACTATTAGAACGAGATAGATGTCTATTTGAATCAAGACTATTAGATCGTCGTCTATTTGAATCAAGACTATTAGATCGTCGTCTATTTGAATCAAGACTATTAGATCGTCGTCTATTTGAATCAAGACTATTAGATCGTCGTCTATT
>Ga0209223_10000941_pt1 | contig 32980 bp, 30 predicted proteins | sample COG_06_FD_184750 | JGI IMG/M metagenome (GOLD analysis project Ga0209223, IMG submission 184750) | Pelagic Microbial community sample from North Sea - COGITO 998_met_06 (SPAdes) (version 2) | ecosystem: Environmental > Aquatic > Marine > Neritic zone/Coastal water | place: Helgoland, sampling...
AAATACTCTTTGATTTTTCTTCCATATTGGTTGTACTCATGATGTGTAACAATGTCTTTTGGTTGAACTTCTGTATTGTTAAAAATGGTAGATGTAGTTAATAAATCACTGATAGATTCTTCTGTTCCGTCCATTTTTTGCACAAGTGGACTCCAAAAATATTGTCTTGTATTGGTGTCTGTAGCATAATATAAATAGCTTCTAAAACGGGAATTGGTATAATTCGCATTCCATTTAAATTCTGTTCCGTCTATTACTTTATTACCATGAATATCATAGACTCCAGAGATTCCTATATCTGATCCTGTATAACCAGATGGATGGATATACCCTACTAATAAATACCAAGTATCGATTTGTGGTAAATCTCCAGACCAGAAATAAGGATTTGTATTGGCTGAACCACTCAAATCATTCACATTTTGAGTTCCGTGGTAGGTTGCTCCATCTGTTAAGTTTGCCGACTTTTTTACCCAAACAGTATAACGATATGCTATATCATCATCAACATTAATATAATTTGTATTCCAACCTCCATCTGCTCCGCTTGGGGCATCATTGACGCATTCCCAGATTAGATCTGTGTTGCCAAAGGGAGTTGTTCCTGAGATAATGCGGTTTTCGAGGTTAGTTCCATTCCAATTATAAAAGTCTGAATTGACATTTATATTCCAATCATAAGATAAGTTATTGTTTCCATACCCTTCTTTACCTCCTTTTACCAATACATTTTGTTTGGTTCTTCCCAAACCATCAAAATAGGTAACTGTTTCTATCTTATCATTGTACTTAGTTAATGAGTCAATATCTGTTGTTGCTCTTTGAGGGACAGTGGTGCGTATGTAGTTTTCATTAGTGCTTGAAGTTAAGGAAACCGTTACAATACATCCATCGCTAGAACCTGCTCCATTAATTGTAGGGCATTGGTCTATATCATTGTTAACATACCCTAAAGGTTGTGTCCATTGAGTCAATGAATCATTTGGGTCTCCAAATCCATCACCATCAATATCGCTAAACCATTTAGGTGGTGACTGAATGAGATAGTTTACCTGTCTTGGAAAACCCCAACAATCTGAGGTGTTGTTTTTTGCTCTTAAATAAAGTATCGTGCCAATAGCCCGTATAATACTTGTTGAGGAATCACTCGTACTCGTTCCCACTTTGCTAGTTTGCCAATACCAGGTAAATCCACTAGGAGCTGAACCCGATTGAGTTATCGTTGTCTGTCCATTGTTGTGTGTCACTACTGGTAAGTTAGGAATATCTGGAAATTCATTCACTGTATAGTTTACTGCAACTGCAGAACTCCAACAATCTGACGTATTGTTCTTTGCTCTTAGATAATATACTGTACCGCTAGTAATTAGAATTTTTGTTGATAAGTTATCTGTGCTAGTTCCTGTACTACTCGTTTGCCAATACCATGTAGAACCTGCTGGTGAGCTGCCTTTGGTTAACATTGTAGTTCCACAGTTATTTGTTACTGTAGGAGCTGTTGGTGTTGATGGAACTGCATTTACACTATAATTTACCGTTCTTGCTACACTCCAACATCCTGTGCTGTTGTTTCTTGCTCTAAGGTAATATACTGTACCACTGTTACGTGTAATGCTTGTTGAAGAGTTTCCTGTACTTTCTCCATCAATAGCATTTTGCCAATACCATGTAAAACCACTAGGAGAAGTTTCTTTGGTAAGCACTGTACTTCCACAACTATTTGCTACTGTGGGGGCTACTGGAGTTATTGGAACTGCATTGACAGTATAGTTTACTGTCCTTACAGCACCCCAGCATCCTGTAGTGTTGTTTTTTGCTCTTATATAATACACTGTTCCACTGGTACGTGTAACTTTTGGTGAGGAATTGCTTGTGCTAGTTCCTGTACTACTACTTTGCCAATACAATGTAGTTCCTGCTGGAGTAGTTCCTTTGGTAAGCACTGTACTTCCACAATTGTTTACTACCGTAGGAGCTGTGGGCGTTGCTGGGATTGAATTTATACTGTAGTTTACAGTTCTGGCAGTTCCCCAACACCCTGTACTGTTGTTTCTTGCTCTTAGATAATATACCGTTCCGGTGGTACGTGTAATACTTGTTGAGGAATTACCTGTACTGGTACCTGAACTACTACTTTGCCAGTACCAAGTGATTCCGCTTAGTGAACTCTCTTTGGTAAGCACCGTGCTTCCACAATTATTTGTTACTATGGGGGCTGTTGGAACTGGAGGAACTACATTGATGCTATAGTTTACTGTTCTTGAAGAACCCCAACATCCTGTTGCGTTGTTTCTTCCTCTTAGATAGTATACCGTTCCACTAGTAAGGGCAATACTTGTTGAAGAATTACTTGTACTGGTTCCTGTACTACTACTTTGCCAATACCAAGTAATACCACTTGGTGAACTTGTTTTGGTAAGCACTGTGCTTCCACAATTATTTGTTACTGTAGGAACTGAAGGAAGGCTAATAACACTATAGTTTATCGTTCTTGCAGCACTCCAACATCCTAATGCATTGTTTCTTGCTCGTAAATAATATACTGTTCCACTAGTAAGTGTAATACTTGTTGATGAATTACTTGTGCTTGTTCCTGTACTGCTACTTTGCCAATACCAAGTGATTCCACTAGGTGCAGTTCCTACTTTAGTTAACTTAGTGCTTCCACAATTATCGCCCACTGTTGGTGCTGTTGGTACCGAAGGCGTACCTGGTACGTTTACATATAGTGAACTAGAAGCCGTACTCCAAGTACCGCTACTATTTTGAGATCTTAAATAATAAATCCCACTAGTTGAAATATTATAGGTTGTACTTGAATTACTTGTGCTTGTTCCCATACTATTGGTTCCTTGCCAATACCAAGTAACACCACTAGGTGGACTTGACCGTTGAATGACGGCACTGGGACAACTTTGACTAGAAATTGTTGGCACCGAAGGTATTGGAGGAGTTGGGATAGGTGTAATACTTACATTTAAACTTATTTGGTAAATATTAAATGACGTATCTTGTATTGTAACACTTACAGTCCCTGAAGAAGAAGCATCCCAACGTATATTTACTGAGGTCTTTGTTCCTCCTGTGATTGTTCCTCCTGTTACGCTATAAGAATATTCAGCGATGTTTGACCCAAAAATATCATAAAAATATGTTTGCCCTTGATTAACACTTGTAGATCCTCCTATCGAATATTGAGCATGGATAGATTCTACTGCTGCTGAGCTAAAAAAAAGTACAATCAGTAGTAATTTAATACTCTTTTGAAAACGGTGTATATTATTCTTTTTCATCTTAGTTCGTTTTTAGTTTTGATAAATACCATTGCGATAAAAACTGCTTATTCTCGCCGTTACCTTTTGCTTTAATAACTAACCTCGAATTTGTAAAAGACAGAATTTTGAATCTTAAAACTCCACCATCTTTATCAATCATTTGAAAATCTGTTTTGGTGAATTTCCAATTTCCAGTAGTGATTCTCCCATCTGCTTGGGTTTGCTTATAGGTACCATCCTGATAAAAAGAATAGGTACGTCCTTGGTATGCCTTTTTTATTTGGTTTCGACCAGATAAAGACATCGAATTAAAACTCCTTTTTAACTTCGGTGACATTTTTGTTACCGAAGGATTGTATTGTAAGGCCCAATTTCCTGTAAGTTTTTCGGATCTTTTTTGCCCATAAGCCATATTAGATAGACTTAGGGTCGTGATTATAAGTGTGATATATTGAAGTGCTTTCATAGCGCTATATGTTTTATATGTGTGTATGTTATTTTCTTTTTATTACTCCTTGTAGTGATATTCATTATGCGAGAGTATCTTTCCATCTACATCTTTTACTTGTTTCAATCGCTTAAATATATCATACTCATAATAAATCGTTTGCCCTCTTGGGTCAGTAATACTAGTTACTCCAATGAGCGGATCATAGGTATAACTGGTCACCAATGCATTGGAAAGGTTTGGACTTTCGGTTACATCTCTTAGCTTTGCTAGTTTTGCTCTAAGAGTGTTCTCTGTGGTTGAGCTCATCTCAGAATTCGAAGTTCCCCATATTTCGTGATAAATATTAGAAGGAATATCATTAAAAGTCGCATTCTCTATCTTGGCAATAGGTAACGTATTATTATATCCCCAGAGATAGACAATATGTGTCCCATCTGCTTTGGATACCTCTTTTACTTTTCCATTACTATAATAACTATGGTAGGTTATTCTCTCTTCTAAAGAACTAGCTCCTTTTGCGGTTTTAACTCTCTCAGGGACAACAATATCTATAAAAGGTTCTATATATTCTGTCTTTGTTTTACTTAACGTCATCGAAGGATGTAGTGCTATTACCCCATTTGGTTGATTTATATATCCTCTATAGGTGTTGACTTCAAGTGGAAAAAATTGATGTAACGTATCTAACTTTTGTTCATATATCGTTGGATTTACCTTGTCTTGAGGATAAATGATTTCTGAAAAACTTGTCTCTCCTTTACTATTGATTGTTTGAGTATATTTTGTCTGATAGTGCTTATCATAGTTGTAAAAATACTCTTTAATGTTGCTTACTTCTTCCGATTCATAATACTGTGTTGACTTTGTCTTTTTTAACTTTAAAGTACCTGCATTCAAATAGTAAACTGTATACTTATTATGTGCTGTAAGTGGATCAAATTGTCCAAGAGGTGATTGAAGAGCACTATTAAATCGTGCCAGTTTTACAAAGTTTTGAACTTTATTGTTTAAAGAAGTGCCCCCAAAAATTGAAGGATATATTATGTTTTCATTTTCACCTTCCATTCCCGCATATTCGTAGATGTTTTTTGTTTTTGCAACCAAGCTATAGTTTCCTTGATCATTTTTATAACTTCGTACTTCTGTTAGCTTTCCTCTTAGCCATTCATTGTCGGCTGGTAAATGAAAAGGCAATCGATAATATAGGCCTCCATCATAATGAGTAGTAAACTTGTATTCTGTTTTACCAATGTTATTGTTTTGATTGCCTATATATTCTGTAACATGGGAATATCCTCCATGATTTCCTTGCTCGAGTGTAAGGATATTAGCGGGTCTAAAGGTTACATGCTGTAATACTCTTAGTGTCACCCCTCCAGCGATGGTAATTGAACTAGCCCCATAATAAGAGGGCAAGGAAAATACTCTTCCAGAGGAGATACCTGAATCGTCCTTATACTCATAGTTTTTTACAATAGCTTGCCCATTCCCTTCATAAAGCGTTGTCTTTTTGATACGGTTTCCTCCTGTATAAATAATATATTCTTCATTCTCAACACTCTCCTTCCACTCTAGTTGCACTCCAAAACTATTTGACATATTATCATAAGGGTCTTCTAGATTAAGATTAGAAATCGCCCGTAATGTATAATCCCCAGGAAAGATGCTTACTGAAGTACTTGTTTTATGTAAAATCGCATAAAGTGTACCGTCTGCATTATGAATTTGAATCCTATAAGGACAGTCTATAGTTTGAACATTGGTATTACATGCAGGGTTATCAAGAAATACAGTGGTAAATATTGTTCCAGCACCATTTGCATTGCTAACCACTAAGTTAGGACCTACAGTAAAAGGTATCGAATACGTCTTTGTTGGCGCATCGTAGTAAATTACATCCTTGTCAATAGACACAGATTTGTTGCTAATAGGATTGTTTTGGGTAAAAGCAACATGATCTTTTAAATGTTCTGGGAAAATAGCTCGGTTGCTTTCATACTCATATTCAGACCATCCTCCTGTCGGATATTCTATCTTCGTAAGCAGTCCTGCTTGTACTTTTACTGTATCTATAACCGTCCCTGCAATTTGAGTAAGATTATCTCCAAACACAGCAAAATTACCATTGTTTTTCCCATTATAATACCCCCATTTATCATGAGAGGTAGAATGCCTACTTGGCATAACTGTTGGGTTATAGGTAAACTTATGAGGGGGTAAAAATAGACCGCCATCTCCTTCTTGTTTTACAGAATTTAAAAACAACCTCTTTTTTGCTGCTGCTTGATCTCTCAAAACTGGAAGTATATTTGCTGTTTCTGTAGATGTAGTATGAGCATAATCAAAAACATATTTTTTAACTCTGTCTCCATAGTTGTTTAACACCTCTACACTACTTAAAGCTTTAGCAATAGTACCATTATAAGCGGGTATATCATATCTGTTAAACCCATAGTTAAAATTAACTTCTCCAGATTCAAAAGCTATTTTTTTAATCCGCTTCTGATTCATTCTTATTTGAGAAAAACGTGCTGTCTTTACAAAAGGAAGTTGAGGTCCTGGCAGCTCTGAAACTTCTTCTGTTTTTCTATAGACATCTGAAGTTTCTGTATCATACGTAAAACTAATTTTCTTACCTACCGGGTTGATAATCTCCAACAAATACCATGAAGTATTCTTCCCTATTGAGCCGTTATAATCTGATGACATTACTCCTGTATAGGTGTAATTCATCAGCGTATGGTTCTTATCTGTTATTTCGTCTCCATTTGAATCTCCTGTACCGTTTTTTCTTCTCCCAAAATAATATTTAACTCCTTTAGTATCTGTAATGATAAACCCCTCTATATTAAGAATCGAGCCTGTAAGATTTCCAACAGTTTCTATTTTTAAATCATCAAAACTTTGAAGTATTGGCTCGTTGGTATCTCTATCATAGATAAACTTTCCGCTATATCCCGCAAAATTAAACATAAACTGATCTGGAGTGAAGTCAAAATCATTATTCACAGATAAATTTCGTACACTTAATCTTGTAGCTTCAGATGCCGTGTCAAGACCAAAAAAAGTATCCCAATGATTTTGCTTTAAATATCCAACACCGCTATCATCTGCATTTCCTCTAATCTGTCTCGTAACAATCCCCCCTGCATTCATAGACCAACCCATGCCATAACTAGAGGCTATCTGAGCCAATGGAATTCCTCTTGCATGATAAGATAAACCAACTGGAACTTGCATTCCGTCTGAAGAAACAGTATACAAAGGAATATTAATACTAGGGAGCCCTGTATAATGTGAAACAGGAACATCAACATATTGAGCTAAACCTGCTGCATTTGGTGATGGGGGAATAATCTTAGGAAGGTCTTGTGCTTGTAATCCAAGAAAACCCAGTGCCATAAAGGCACTCGTGATGAGTTTTTTCATGTTGTAAATTTTTTAAATGTTAGTTAATAGCAATTATTAAAAAGAAGATGCCCAGAAGACAACAGGCTGTAACAGAACACACCTATGACTGCTTATAAGCTACAGGGTATAAAATCAACAAGTAAAAACTGTGGAGTTCATAGCATCTTTTTTTTAATTTTCTTTTCGCACTTTAAAAGTATAAAAAAAATCGATGCTCCTACATTAAAAATTTTAGACTCAAAAATTTCTGCTAAAGGAAAATTGGATTTTTATGAATGGTAGCAACTACTCTAAAGTGATTTTAAAAAAATAGCTTTAACAAAAAATTAACACTTTATAGCTATTAGCTATAACGCTTAAGAATTAAGATTAAAGAAACTTTTTAGCATAAAAAAAGTATACGCGATTTCACATGCGGATTTTAAATCCGCGTTAACATTTAGATTCGCCTCAACAATAAGTTAGAATTTGTTGAGAAAGGAAAAAAATAATTATGAATTACGAATTCGTAATTGTTAATTGGTTACTCTTTATGCTCATGATGTTGGTGGCATTTGCCACTCTTGTGTTTTGTTTTCCTTTTACATCGAACTCCCGCTTTCGTTTTTGCAGTACATTGTGTTGCTGCTATTTCTTTTTTATTGACTGTATCATTTTTAATAACCACTTTGTTTGATGACTTAACAGTATCAATCTTTTTTTTGGTAGTCACTTCTACTGGTTTACATACTTTACAAGCTGTATATCCAAAGTTTTTAGCTCTTTGTATCGTCGTTTTAATCTTTGATTTAGATAAATATCTACAATATCCACGATGATATTTTTTTCCTGTTTTTGTGGTATATACTTCTGTTTGTGCAGTTGCTTGAAAAGCAAAATTCAGTGATACAAACAAGAGTAGTAATTTTATTGTTTTCATGATTATATAGATTTTATTCTACAGGAACTCGATACTTTGTTTCATTTACCTGCATTCTTGTTTTGTTTAAGGTTATTTTCTGTGCTACTTTTCTTGTTTTATGATATGTAATGTCTTTGTATGTCTTTACCTCTTTAAGAGCTAATACTTTTACTTCTACTTCAATAGGTAGAGTTGGGTTATCATTAGAAAGACCTATGTAAAAAGTACCATATAATCTACTATCGTTTCTCCCATAAGCAGCCCTTCCTTTACCCATATCAAATTGTAAAAATGATTGTTTATTGTAGAAGTATTTCACATTCTCATAATCAGGAATAAAGTAATATGCAACATCTTCTCCTGCATTAGGAACAAATAACTCGGTAATAGCTCCTACTGCTAAGCCAGCTAATGGTGTTTGATAATAGGTGGACGCAGCTTTTTCTATCATTTTTGAGATTGATTTCACATTTTTCTCATATGCTTTTCTTCCTTCTTGACCTACTCCAATCCAATAAGCCCAAGAAAGTATTCTCTCCTCTTTAAAAAGGGAGTTTTCTATTTGTGGTAAATCAACTCTTAAATAAGTTCTGCTCAAGTTTTTGTTCCAAAATGAGTGTACTTTTTCAGATTTTTCAAACAACATAATCTCTTCAGTTTTAGTATCGACTAGTTCTCGAATCGTTTCTTGATAAGGAATGTCTCTATACCCAACTACACTATCCTTTGTATATGGAACATAAACTGTATCTCTTCGTGTGTACCACTTCCAACCCGTATTGAAATTAATAGTGCTATTTGATGACGGAATTCGTTGAATTCTCACATTAGCAACTCTGTTAGTTAATGAAGAACTATAAAAGCGGAATCGGTACAATTGCTTTCTTTTGACTTTTATTCTCTTATCTGTAATATTCTTAGCATTAAATTCTGTAAATACAAGATTTGAAAAAGAAGCTATTTCTACATTTTTTAAATGTCTTCCTTTTTTCATTTTAAAGTTGAATACAATTTCATCTCCTTTATCAAAAGTGTAATAGTAATCTTGTGTTTGGTCAAAAGATAGTTTAACATTTAGGTTAGCAACATCTATTACGTTTTGAGAATGCAAAAAACTTATAAAAAAGAAAAGAGGGTATGTTAATAATCTATTATACACCATTATTGTTTTTTCAATTCTTCAATTTTTGCTTTCCCATGATTAAATGCATTTACAAATAATTCTACATCTCTAGTATAGAGTGTGTTATTCTTTCCATAGCTTTCTAGCTTCATATACCATATTACTTTAGATTTGTTAACATAATAACCTACCTTAAATTCATCCTCAGTTATAAATTTATTTTCTAAGTAATTAGATATGGTATTTAAATCAATTTTTGATTGTTTTTTTAATTCTGTAAAGGCTTTTAAAGTTTCAATAATATCCTCATATGCTATTGATGCTATTTTAGTATCATATTCTCCTTTTTTTGAAATTTGAAAAAAATATTTAGCTTGATCACCGCTGATTATTTTTCGGATTTTTGTTTCAGCATTTCCATATAATGACTTAATCTTTGGAAGGTCATAATCTTCAAATTTTAATATAACTCCTGTTTTAGAAACAAAGTCTGTCATTTTACTACTACTTCCTCCATTTGTTTGACTAATTAAAGTATTAGATATAAATACTAAAACTATTATTGTGATAATTCTTTTCATTTGCTATTAAATTTTTCTAGAATAATTAAACTTTACATTTGTATTTATAAAGCTATTGAGTCCTTTTCCTTGAAGAGCTAAGGATTTCATGGCTTCTATATTATCCCTACCTGCACTTCTATATGTATATTCATAAGTAACACGAGTTGAAAAAGTAATAATAATCCTATCTGAAAAAATTTCGAAAGAATGAACGCCAGAATCTCCTCCTAAGTTTTGATATAATGCCATAATTTTTTATTTTAAAAATTTATACTCCAAACCTATGACCCTTTAAAAGCAAAACCTTACGGGTTTCCGTAAGGTTAAATTTTATATATCATTGAGTATCTTAAAGTGACATAGCCACACCTGCAAAAACTACTAGTAAAAAAATAATTCCAATCAATGAAATTACCAATCCTGCTATTGCCATACCTTTCGGAGCTTTAAATACTCCTACAAAACATAAAACAAGGCCTAAGAGCCATAGAATCCAACCAAATATTGGTATCCATCCTAGAAATAATGCAATTAAAGAAATTACAAAACCTGCAGTTCCTACTCCATTAGAGTTTTTCTCTTGTTGATTAATAATAATTGTTTGCCCTGAATTATTATCATTATTTGTTTTAATTTCTTCTGTCATTTGTACGATATTTAGTTATAGATTTTTATAAAATCAAACCTATAACTCTTTAAAAATAAAACCTTACGGGTATCCGTAAGGCTTGATTTTTGTTCATTCTAAAAGTTTATGATGTATGACAATCTTCAGAACAATGTTTATGACCATTAACATTTGAATAATATTCTTTTGCTTTTTCCACAGCTCCTTTACAATTAAAGAAATAACCTAAAGAGATTCTATTCTCTTCTTTAGGGAGCCACGGGCAATCTCCCGTATGTACTTCATGATCTCCTTGAGCATCTGTATTCTTATTTACATAATAATTAGCCATAATTTTAAATTTTTAAATTAATATTACTACAAACCTAAAACTAGGACAACACATTTCCTTACGGAAACTCGTAACTGGAGAAAATAAAAAATATTGAAATTAAATAAACTTAGAATCTTTCATGATAGAAACTAGCTGAGCTGGGTTTTTCGCTCTAAATTGATCTTTGAGTGTGCTCAATCTTTTTTCAACAGAACTTTTGCTGTTGGGTGTAATATTTTGTTCTTTAAAATATACTGCAATTTCATCTTGTGATAGGCCGTATGACAATTGTTTGACCAATTCTTTATCATATTCAGTGATTTCATGATCTCTGTTTTGTTGTAAAGCACGTGCTACTTCACGAGATAAAAATCGTTCTCCTTGGTATACTAATTCTAAAGCTTTCGGTAATTCTTTAGTGCTTTCTCTACTCTTACATACATATCCATTAGCACCACAATCGTTTATCAATGTTCTTACCGTTTGAAAGTGATCTTCTTGAGAATATACAATGATAGAAAGGTTTGGATCATCCTTTCGAAGTTTACTTACTAGTTCCTTACCAGAAGTTAGTATTCTTTCTCTATGATCTCCTTTAAACAACAAATCTGTAATAACCAGATCAAAAGGGTCATAGTCTAATTTGGCTTTTTTTACTCTTAAATCAGCATCGTCACAATACAATGCCTTGTGAATATTGAGTACTCCAACAGAAGTAAGAATACTTGAAACACCATCATTTATTGCCGCATGGTCATCTACAATTAAAACTTTTGTAAACATATTCTATAAAATTAAATTTGCTCGAAAACCTTGATTGGTTTCTGATTCAAAAGTAATTGTCCCGCTTACCATTTCCATACGGTTTTCCGTATTACGTAAACCATTTCCTTTTTTAAAATCACACCCTATTCCATTATCTACGTAGGTAATAGCAATCTTGTTCTTCTTTTTTTCAAAATTCAATGTCACCAAATCTGCTTTACTATGCTTTCTCATATTGGTCATCAGTTCTTGTACAACACGATATAGCACTTTCTTTTTATTATCTGAAACAGTACTCCAAAGAATCTTAGAAGTATTTGATGTAAATATATTTACATCCTCTATTTTAAAACTGTTTATTAAATCATTTAATGTACTCTCATAATCTTTTGATACATCTACGTCTGCATTGGCTTTAGAAATATCTCTGGTCTTATGGTAAATACCATCCAAATTGTCTACTAATTCAGATTTATTAACTGTTTCTCCTTGCACTTTTGTCATGACATGGAAAACATCGTTAGCAATTTCGTCATGCACTTTTTTAGAGATTTTTTGTTCGGTTTCAAACTGCTGTTTGAGCTTTCCTTTTTTATAGTGAGATCTAAATACAAAGAACATAAAAGCTAAGAGTAATAAAGCTAATCCTGCGATAAGTAGATTTCTCATATTTTTTGCTTCTGATTTTATTGCTCTTAATTCGTTTTTTTTAGTCCTTTCTTGTTCGTCCTGAATATTATATTTAGCTAAAGCATATGTATTTCTTTTTAAGTCATTGTTCTTAAACATTTCTTCAGTTATTTTTGTAAACTCTAAAGCGTATTGGTCTTCTCCTAATTTTATCAAATCGAATAACGCTTCATATTTATAAGATAAACTATTGAACTTTATAGCTTCATCATACCCTTTTTTTGCATAATATTTAGCTCTTGAAATATCTTTTCTGTCCAAAAAGTATTCTGTTATATACTTATAACTCTCATATATTAATGGATCGTTTATAACTGTTCTGATTTGTAAAGCTTTTTTTAGATTGTTCAATGCTCCCTTTTCATTTAGTTTTGATTGCACTAATCCTAAGTTACTCATTGACAATGCTATAAAACTACTATCATTGAGTTCTTTAAAAAACTTAGTAGATAACAATAGTTTTTGCTCTGCTTTATGATACTCTTTTGAGTCCATAAAGTTTGTGCTTATGTTATTATAAATTAAAGCACTATCACGTTTAGTTTTACATAAATTCAATGCTTTAGAATAATATAAAAATGAATCCTTATAATTTTCTAAATCTCTGCTAAGAATCCCTAAATGATTGTAGAAGCTTCTCTTTCTACGTTCTACTCTATCATCTATAGACAGGCCTTCTAATAATCTTAATCCTTCTACAGATGATTTTTCACTTGAGTACGGATCTCCAAACTTGTACTGTATTTTTGAAATATAATACAAATCATAACTAGCTCTTTGAGGATAACTCGATAAATACAATTCTTTATCTTTCTCAAAAAATCTCAATGCGTTGTCAAGATTATCAATGGTTTCAGTTTTTTCATAGAGGTTCACATAATATTCTAAGCTATCTTTTTGTTGAAAGGAGAAAACCTTCAAGCTAAATAAAAAGAAGAGAAGTACTAATTTTTTCATTTTCATACTTTAAAAGTAGAAAGTATTTTTTATAAACATAGTATTCCAATAAAAAAGGAAGCAAATTTTTGCTTCCTTTTGTAAAAAATAGGTATTTCTACCCGCCAGTATCTCCGTCTCCTGGTGGCGGTGGCGGTGGTGGCGGTGGATCTTCTCCAGTTCCGCAACAAGCTACGGGTTCGTTTAATAATTCTTCAAATTCGTCATCCGTACATGATGTAAATAATGCTACATTGAGGAAAACCGTAAGTGCAATTAAAAAAATTCGTTTCATTTTGTTTCTATTAAAAGATTAGACAATAGTGTGGCTGTTCGAGCTTGGCTCAAATGAGTATCGCTGACAGCACAGCACATTTAAAATTTTAAAGAGAGGCCTCTCTTCTTGGAAAGTTGGAAGGCTTTGTAAAGTGGGATACTACTTCCCAGATTGATATCACACTTTACGTGGCTACTCCAGAATAGAAGTCATCAGATTCATTGTGTTTTTTTAACTGAACTATTGATGATTTCTGAAGCAAATAACAAGAGATATTGAAAAATATGTAGGAAATGAAAAGGAAGTTTTTAGGAAATTTTTTAGGAATTCATTTTTAAGTTTTTTCTGAAAAATTTCCAAAAAACTTCCTAAAAAAAGCAAAGCAAATGAATAATTTAACTAATTATTAATCAATATATAATGCATAAATATTTGATATTAGAAGCTTTCAAAAAAGCAAGAAAGGAAAGAAAAAGAATTGGAGACAATAAGCCTTCTTTAACAAGCTTATCCGAAGACCTTGAAGAAGCAACTGATTTTAAGATTGGAGGGAAAAATTTCCGTATTTATTATAATAATGCCAGAAAGATGGGCAATCTTTCAGAAGATATTAGTATAAGTCAACTTGCTATTGTTCATAACCTTTCAAAATATTTAGGGTATGAAAACTATGAAGATTTTGTTGCTAAATATAATCCTGCGGAAAACACTGATGGAAAGAAAGAAAAAGATGATGATAAGCCTCCAATAATAATAATTACTGGTTCAGAAGAATCGAAAATAGGTAATGATAAAATACAAACAGAAAAAGGTAGTCAATTCAATTTTTGGTTTAGAAAAAATCAAAAAATAATTATCATCAATACAATTGTTCTCGTTTCTTTAATTATTATGTTCTCAACTGATATTTTATCTAAAAGTGATGAACGTTGGATGACTTGGAAAAATGATAGATATGTAGAAATTAAATTTAATATCACTCAATATTACAGTGACGAATTAGAGCTCTATGATCAAAAGAAAATGGAAGACTTTAAAAAAATTGAAAACCCAGATTGCAATACCAAATACTTTAATGATAAAGGAGAACCCATTACTTGGTACTATAAAATAGGAAAAGATAATTTAGAAATATACACAGCTCCAGGGCTTCACCCAATTAATGGAAAAACATTAAAACCAATTACAAGATATATCATTAAGGAGCATATCTGTAAGGAGTGATAATCAGTAATTGACAATTAATTACTCATATTCCCCCATCTGCTCATCATAAAAGGTAGAAGCAGCTTCAATTAAGTTTGATACTTCTCCTGCAATATCTTCCTCCCTTTCACCAGACAAATCTTCAAACCACTCAATAGAATCATCTTTTAAATTGATTAAAAAACGTGGGAACTCTGTATGCAACACAAAAATATCTTCAGGATAGTTGCTATTGTCAGCTAATAAAAATTTAGGAATGTCCATTGTGTTTTGTTTGAATGAGTTTTAAAGTTAAATAATTAAAGCGAATGTACAATAATACGGCTGCAGAAGACAATCCTGCCAGCAATCCGAGCCAAATTCCGAAACTTCCTAAAGAATCTTCTTTTCCGAAGAAATAACTAACAGGAAATCCGATCCCCCAATAGGCAACAAAAGTGATGATCGTAGGGATCTTTACATCTTGCAATCCACGTAATGCTCCAAGTACTACTACTTGAATACTATCAGTAATTTGAAAAATAGCAGCAGCCAGTAAAAGTTGAACTGCGATACTCACTACTTCCATATTGTCAGCAAAATTAGCTGCATCATTAAAATCGACATAAATTTTTGGCAGTTGATGACGAAATACCAAAAACAACAAGGCAAATCCTGTAGCGAGTATGATGGCAAATAAGAAAATTGAGTAGGCAATTCTTCTTAATTCTTTATAATTGTGCAATCCCTTTTGATTTCCAACACGAATCATAGAAGCTACGCTAAGTCCCATGGCCACCATAAAGGTCATAGAAGATAAATTCAATGCAATCTGATTGGCTGCTTGTGGGTTCTTACCTAACAAACCACTCAACCAAATAGCAGCTGTAAAAATGGCGACTTCAAAAAACATTTGCATGGCACTTGGCGCTCCTAAACTGATGATTTTTTTGATCATCAATTTTTCTAAAACAAAAATTTTAATATTGGTCACCATTGCTTTTGACTTCTCTTTCTTCATCAATAGCAACCATAAATAGACTACCATAATAAATCGTGATGCTAAGGTTCCATATGCTGCTCCAACGATTCCCATAGCAGGGAATCCGAATTTTCCAAATATTAGAATATAGTTCAATACTACATTCACAATGTTTGCAATTAGGGTAGCATACATTGGATATCTAGTCATCGATAATCCATCGCTAAATTGTTTCAGTGCTTGAAAAACAATCAAAGGGATTAATGAAAAAGCAACCAAATCTAAATAAGGCAAGGCTAAGTCAACCACCTCAGTAGGTTGCTCCATAAAATACAGCAAAGGTTTTGCAAAAAACACCATTGAAAACAAAGTGATTCCTAAAACTGTACACAAAAATAAACCATGTTTAAAAGTAGATTTTGCTTGAATAAAGTTATTAGAAGAATCTGCTTCTGCAGTTAAAGGTGTTATTGCAGTGGAAAAACCAATTCCGATTGACATTGCAATGAACATAAAACTATTTCCTAGAGAAACAGCTGCCAATTCTGCAGTTCCTAATTGCCCTACCATAATATTATCTACAAAACTCACAAAAGTATGCCCGAGCATTCCCAACATTACAGGAGCTGCAAGCTTCCAATTGTATCGAAATTCTTTTGTGTAAATAGATAAATTCATGAGAAAAAGAGAAATCCGATTGCGAAGATATTCATAATAATTGAAGAATAATTAACAAAACTAAAACATATTTCATAGTTTTAATCCTTTACTTTTAACTCATTAAAATTCATAAAAAATGGCTTCTATTACCCTTAAAGGAAATGCAATTAATACATCAGGAGAATTACCACAAACAGGAACAAAAGCACCTGACTTTCAACTCACTGCAATTGATCTATCCAAAAAATCATTAGCAGATTTTAGTGGTTCGACTCTAATTTTAAATATCTTTCCTAGTATTGATACAGGTACCTGTGCTACTTCTGTAAGAACTTTTAATAAGTCTGCAGCTAGTTTAGACAATACAAAAGTGCTGTGTATTTCTAGAGACTTACCTTTTGCTCAAGCTCGTTTTTGTGGCGCTGAAGGAATTGCAAATGTTGAAATGCTCTCTGATTTTGCTACTGGAAGTTTTGGTAAAAATTACGGATTGGAAATTTCAAATGGACCTTTAGCAAAGTTACATTCTAGAGCAATTGTTATCATAAACATTAATGGAGATGTAATTTATACTGAACAAGTTCCTGAAATTGTTGATGAACCAAATTATGAAAAAGCGTTAGCAGCCATTCAATAGAAAAACATTGAAAAACCCAAAGGACAATTTTATAATAGAACGTTTACGAAGTGTTAAATTCTCACTACGTGGTATGTGGTTCTTATTAACTACAGAAAGTAGTATTAAAACTCAAGTATTCTTTGTGATTCTTATTACAATTGCTGGTTTCTATTTTGATATTTCAACAACAGAGTGGCTAATACAGCTTTTAGTGATAGGGCTAGTTCTAGTAGCTGAATCATTAAATACAGGAATTGAAAAATTATCTGATTTTGTGCATCCAGATTATCATAAAAAAATTGGATTTATCAAAGATATTTCCGCAGGTGCTGCTGGTATTGCTGCTATTATTTCTTTAATAATTGCTGGAATAATTTACATTCCTAAAATAGTCATACTTTTCTAAGTAAATACCTATATTTACCCTTTAATCATTCTATCTTCTTTTATGGCAAAAAAGAGCAAAGCTTCTACCAAGAGTAAACCAAAAATTAAGAGACCTAATCCAATTGTTACTTTCTTTAAAAGTAGACAAACTCAAACGGTAATTGGGTCGTTTCTTATATTGTTCTCTTTATTTCTTTTGGTTGCTTTTATCTCTTTTTTCTTTAGTTGGCAAGGAGATCAAAGTATTGTAACTCAATTTTCTGACAAAACAATTTCTACTGAAAACTTACTCGGAAAAGTTGGAGCTTCTTTAAGTCATTTTTTTATTTATGAAGGTTTTGGCCTTGGAGCTTTTATTGTTCCTTATTTGTTATTTATATCAGGCCTTTTTTGGTTGTTCAGAACGAAACTTTCTAAAGTAATTATTTCATACAACTGGAGTTTACTAGGAATGTTGTGGATTTCTGTTTCACTAGGTTTTCTAAATAAATCAAATGCCACTTTATCAGGTGTGATAGGTTACGAAATAAATGAATACTTGCAAGCTTTTCTTGGAAAAACAGGATTAGGAATCATTTTACTTTTCTTGTTTTTAGCATATTTAACAATCCGTTTTAAAGTAACACCAGAAGTTATCATTCGAAAATTTAGATCTAAAAAAGATACAGCTGTTAATACTGAAGATGGTGAGGCAGATACAAAAACAGAAAACGAATCTGTTTCTGAAGAAATTATTTTAGAAGAAACAAAATCCATCGAATCAGAAGGGAAATCTGAATTTGAATTATCCTTAGAAAATTTACAGCCTACTATTCAGAAGCATTCAGATGCCTCTGACCCTAAAGAAGAGATCGTTAAAGAGGAAGAAACAATTGAAGAACCCTCTTTAGTGCTAGAAACTGAACCAGTAGAAACCGAAGAGGTTGGAATAGATGTTGAAGAGCTTACTGAAGAACAGCATGTTACAGAAAATCTATCGGAACGCTTATTAAAAGATTTTGGTGAATTCGATCCGAAATTAGAGCTTGGTAATTTTAAATTTCCAACTCTCAATTTATTAAAACAATACAACGAAAGTATTTCTATTGATCCTGAAGAGTTAGAATTGAACAAAAACAGGATTGTAGAAACTCTTAAAAATTATAAAATAGGAATCGCACAGATTAAAGCAACAGTTGGTCCAACCATTACCTTGTATGAAATTGTTCCTGATGCTGGAATTAGAATTTCAAAAATTAAAAATCTTGAAGATGATATTGCCTTATCGCTTTCTGCATTAGGAATTCGAATTATTGCTCCTATTCCTGGAAAGGGAACCATTGGAATTGAAGTTCCAAATAAGAAATCTACCATTGTTTCTATGCATTCTGTTATTTCTTCTAAGAAGTTTCAAGAATCAGACATGGAGCTTCCTATTGCTTTAGGAAAGACAATTTCTAATGAAACATTTGTTGTTGATTTAGCTAAAATGCCTCACTTATTAATGGCTGGTGCAACTGGACAAGGGAAATCTGTTGGATTAAATGCAGTCCTAACTTCCCTACTCTATCGTAAACATCCTGCTGAAGTTAAGTTTGTTTTGGTCGACCCAAAGAAAGTTGAGTTAACTTTATTCAACAAAATTGAAAGACATTATCTAGCTAAATTACCCGATACTGAAGAAGCTATTATTACGGACACAAATAAGGTTATCAATACCTTAAACTCATTGTGTATTGAAATGGACAATCGTTACGACTTATTGAAAGCAGCGATGGTTCGTAATATCAAAGAGTATAATGTAAAGTTTAAAGCTCGAAAACTAAATCCAGAAAACGGACATCAATTCTTGCCTTATATTGTTTTGGTTATTGATGAATTTGCAGATTTGATTATGACTGCTGGAAAAGAAGTTGAAACTCCAATTGCCAGATTAGCTCAGTTAGCTAGAGCTATTGGGATTCACTTAATAGTTGCCACACAAAGACCTTCTGTAAATGTAATTACAGGAATTATTAAAGCAAATTTCCCTGCAAGAATTGCATTTAGAGTAACATCCAAAATAGATTCTAGAACCATTTTAGATGCAGGTGGAGCAGATCAATTAATTGGTCGTGGAGATTTATTATACACTGCAGGAAATGAGATTGATAGAATTCAATGTGCATTTGTAGATACACCAGAAGTAGAGAAAATTACCGATTTTATTGGGTCGCAGAGAGCATATCCTGAAGCTCATTTATTGCCAGAATATGTAGGTGAAGAGGGTGGCACAAATGTTGATATTGACATAGAGGATAGAGACAAATTATTTAAAGAAGCAGCTGAAATCATTGTGACAGCACAACAAGGCTCTGCATCATTATTACAAAGAAAATTAAAACTAGGATACAACAGAGCAGGAAGATTGATAGATCAATTAGAAGCTGCTGGAATTGTAGGTCATTTTGAAGGTAGCAAAGCCAGACAAGTTTTAGTTCCAGATTTAGTTGCTTTAGATCAATTATTAGAAAATGAAAGAAATGGATAGCGTACGAAAGATTGTTTTATTAACTCTACTGCTTATTAGCAGTAGTCTGGTATTTTCTCAAAATGAAGAAACTGCCAAAAAATTATTGGATGAGGTTTCAGTAAAAATGGGAGCTTATACAAATATGCAAATTGGATTTAGTACTTCTTTGATTAACAAAGAAGCTGGAATTAATGAAAACGATGAACCTCCTCACAATGGAAAAATTGCTCTGCAAGGGGAAAAATACAATCTAGAATACTTAGGGAATACATTTATTTTTGATGGTAAGAAACTATATGTCATCAATCACGATGAAAAAGAAATCACTGTTAATGAAGATGATTTAAATGAAGACGATGGTTTTATTTATCCTTCTAAATTACTGACCTTTTATAATGAAGGATATAATTACAAAATGGGTAAGCTTATCAATATTAGTGGCAGAAAAGTTCAATTTATTGAATTAACACCTATTGATAGTAACTCAGAAATTATAAAGGTTGATTTAGGAATTGATCCAAAAACAAAACATATTTATCAATTAATTCAAACAGGTACTAATGGTGCAAAGACAAAACTTACCATCAAATCACTAAAAAGCAATCAGCAACTTTCTGATGTAACATTTCAATTTAACAAAGCTAAATACGAAAAATCAGGATACTTGATAGATTAAGGATGAAAATATTAGATCGATACATACTTAAATCCTTTATAGTTCCCTTTTTTGCAACTTTTTTTATTGTCTTGTTTGTGTTGGTAATGCAAGCATTATGGTTAGCATTTGAGCAAATTGCAGGTAAAGGAATTAGTATGTTCTTTATTTTAAAATTTCTTTATTATACTTCTTTAATTGTTGCCACGCAAGCACTCCCCATAGCAGTTTTATTGTCATCGATTATGGCATTAGGAAGCTTATCAGAGAATTATGAATTTGCTGCAGCTAAATCTGCAAGTATTTCTTTATTAAGGCTATTAAGACCCTTAATGGTACTTACATTAATTATTAGCATCTTTAACTTTTTTCTGTTAAATAATATATATCCATATGCTGTACTAAAGCAGCGAAATTTAAGAATAAACATTCAGAAGAAGCAACCTGCACTAGCATTGGTCCCAGGAAGTTTCAATACTGAAATTCCTGATTATCAAATTAAATTTGATAAAAAATATGGAGAAGATGATAATTACCTTAAAAAGGTATTAATCTATGACCTTTCATCTGGAAGAGGGAATAAAAAAGTCATTACAGCCAAAACAGGTAAAATAGTTACAGAAGAAGGTAGTAAATACATGACCATGATTCTATATGACGGGTATTACTTCGAGGAGCATATTAAAAAAACAAGAAGTTTTAAAAATAAAGACAAAATGCCTGCCTCTAACGCTACATTTAAAGAATACACATTTAATATAGATATTTCTTCTTTTTCTAAAGATGATCTAGGAGATGAAAAGTTTAAGAATATTTATAATATGTTAAGTTTAAGACAACTTAATGATACGATTCCTAAATTAAAGAAATCTTACGATGAATATTTAGAGGCAAAATCTGCAAATTTATTAAACAGAACATATAAGGAGCTAGTATATTCCAATGATAGCATCAAGAAGCACAAATTTGAACCTGAAATCTTAGATAATTTTGACTACAAAGCTAAATCTAATATTTTAGATGATTCTGTACTTGCTATTCAAGAGTTTATTAATACTATGAAAGCATCTACTTTAAGATTTAAAAGGGAGCGTAAAGTTCTAAACCTTTATGACATAGAATTTCACAATAGAATTGCCTTTTCTTTATCATGCTTAATTCTGTTTTTTATTGGGGCTCCACTTGGGTCTATTATAAGAAAAGGAGGCTTTGGATTGCCTATGGTATTAGCCATTAGTATTTATGTTATTTACTTCTTTGCCAATACATTTGGTCGTAATCTAGCCGAAGAAAGCTCTATAACTGCCGTTCTTGGCTCTTGGATTTCAACAATTGTTATGTTGCCCTTTGCTTTTTTCTTGACAAGAAGAGCTTCAAAAGGTATGGGATTATTCAATATTGACGTATTTTTGCAACCAATTACAAGAATCTTTAAAAAATCAGATTCTTCACAACAGAAGCCTTAAATATGATTTCAACAAATCTAAAAAAACAATCAATCCAATTGAACTCTATAGAAGAAGCTATTGAGGACATTAAAAACGGAAAAATAATCATTGTTGTTGACGATGAGAATAGAGAGAATGAAGGAGATTTTCTAGCTGCAGCAGAAATGGTTACTCCTGAAATGATCAACTTTATGGCTACACATGGTCGTGGTTTAATTTGTGCACCACTTACCGAAAATCGTTGTAAAGAATTGGAACTAGGTATGATGGTTAACAACAACACCGATCCAATGGAAACAGCCTTTACAATCTCTGTAGATTTGAGAGGAAAAGGTGTTACTACTGGTATTTCTGCTTCTGATAGAGCAAAAACGGTGAAGGCTCTGATAGATCAGAATACTAAATCATTTGACCTAGCTAGACCTGGACATATATTCCCTTTAAAAGCTAAAGAAGGAGGAGTTTTAAGGAGAACTGGGCATACAGAAGCTGCCATTGATTTTGCAAGACTTGCTGGGTTAAAACCTGCTGGGGTAATTGTTGAAATAATGAATGAAGATGGAACCATGGCTCGATTGCCACAATTAATGGAAGTAGCTAAAAAATTTGACATTAAAATTGTCTCAATAGAAGATTTGGTTGCTTACAGAATGGAGCACGATTCTTTAATTGAAAAGAAAGAAGATTTTACTATTCAAACTCGATTTGGAGATTTTCGATTAAGAGCTTACCAACAAACAACAAACAATCAAATACATTTAGCTTTAACCAAAGGTAATTGGGATGGTGAAGAACCTATTTTAACAAGGATAAATTCTACATTGGTTAACAATGATATATTAGGAACGCTTACGAATAATGCTGATAAAAAGTTAGACCAAATGTTTCAAGTTATTAATGACGAAGAAAAAGGAGCTATTCTATTTATTAATCAACAAAACCAAGCTCAAAATTTATTAAAACGTCTTAATCTTTTAAAAGATAATCAAGCCGAAGGTAAAATCAAAGCTCCTCGAATGACAATGGATAATAAAGATTTTGGTATTGGTGCTCAAATTTTACATGATATCAGTATCAGTAAAATAAAGTTGATGACCAATACTCAACAAACTAAAAGAGTTGGTATGATTGGCTATGGCTTAGAAATTGTAGATTACGTTACCTATTAATCTAAATAGTTGTTGATTCGTTGATTGGTTTCTATTTCAATAGGTGTTTTACTTTTTTGAAACCATCTTGCTTTTAAACTACCTCTAAGAGTAATCTCATCTCCTATCACTTCTAACCAACTTCCTTCTCTCAGTCCAAATACTGAAATATCGTTAAATACATGAAACTCTTTTATTCGTGTTTCGCGAGTTTCTCCCATGTGAGTTGAATCTGGGTTTGGGTCTAAATAATGAGCGTTAATATTAAATGGAATCATTTCTAAAGTGTCAAAACTTGGAGGGTATACAATAGGCATGTCGTTTGTATTCATCATACTAACTCCACAGATATTACTTCCTGCGCTTGTTCCCAAATAAGGAGTTCCACTTAACAATGCTTCTTTTAAAACATTTAACACATCTTTTTTATACAATTGATTCACCAACTCAAATGTATTACCTCCTCCTGTGAAAATTCCTTTTGCATTTTCAATTGCTACTTTAGGATTATCAAATTCATGAATTCCCTTAACATTAATATTTAATTTCTCAAAAGCTGTACTTGCAACTTTTGTATAATCTTCATATGAAATTCCACCTGGCCTTGCATAAGGGATAAACAATAAACTCTCAACACCTTTAAAGAAATTGGCGAGTGTTGGCAATAAATACGCTAAATATCCACTTCCATGAACAGTGGAAGTACTGGCAATGATTATTTTTTTCATAGTTTCAAAAATACATAATGTCATGTATTAATTAACAAAACTTTATTTTATTATTAATAAAGTTTAAGATTGGTCGAAGTTTTATTTGTAATTATAAAACTAACCATAATCTAAAATTTTGAAAAAGAGAGTATCATTCTTTTTATTCTTATTTATTGCATTAAACATTGTAGCCCAAAAAAATCAACATTTAATTATAGGCACAATAAAAGAGTCAGACAGTATTATAAAGAATGCTCATATTATAAATCTTTTAACAAAACAAGGGATTTTTTCAAATGACATAGGTACATACAGAATGTATGTTTCTTTAGGAGATTCATTAAAAATATCATCTGTTCAATACAAAACAGAATATAGAGTGGTCTCAAAATTTGATATTGAAAGTGAAACCATGGATGTATATATGATTTTAGAGACTCATAAACTGGATGAAATTGTTTTAAAGAAACACAATTTGACAGGTAATTTATTAAACGATATCAAACAAAACCCTAGAAATCTTAACAAAAAGTTTAGGAATAGTATGAATGGGCTTATTATGGGATTTTCAATACAAGATATTATGAATTTTCCTGTTGGAAAAGATGAAATACATCTTAGAAAACCTGAGTTTAAAAGTGCAGATCCAACTCAACATTTCAAGGGTTTAGGAGGTGCTATAGGTCTCGGTTCAGGGAATAAAAAAAAATTAAGAGTAAAAAAAATCACATCCAATACCTTTACAACTAAAAGTGTCCTCGATAAAATTGGAAAAGAGTTCTTTCTAGAGTTAGGGATTAAGGAAAAAGACATCTACTCTTTTATTGATTTTTCTAAAAAATTTTACATTAAAGAATTATATGAGCAAGAAAAAATACTTCACCTACTAACTCTTTTAAAGAAAAAAAGTGTTCTCTATTTGAAAGATTTTAAGCAACAATAATGTTTAACAAAAAATTATTAGCAGATAACTCACCGTATTGTATCTTTAAAAGATGAAACTGTTATCATAGGAATGGCAAAAAAATTACTCTTATTATTTTTTCTATTTAGTGCATTAAGTACCTCTGCTCAAAGAGATACTTTTTGGATACATGGTAAAATTATAGATTCTTCTGGAGTAGTCAAGAATACCAACATTCTCAATTTAAAATCAAATAAAGGAACTTTTTCGAATGACTTTGGAGATTACAAAATGATTGTTTCTATAGGAGATACTTTAAAGTTTACATCTGTTCAACATCAAACGGTTATTAGAGTGATTGATGATTTTATCTATACTTCAGAAGTTTTAGATGTATATCTAGCAAAGAAAACATATGTTTTGGATGAAGTTGTCGTAAAAGAAAACGATTTAAGTGGTTATTTATCTATAGATAGAAATAAGACTCCGGCTGATCGAAAAGGAGAAGCGTTAAAAAAGACATTAGACTTTTCAAAAGTAGATTTTAGCAAAAGACTAGATGACGATCACATCGATCAAAAAGTAAGGCCAAATATAGTTCGTGTTGACCCTACTATGGCATTTATAGGTGCTGGTGCTAAAGCAGTAATTCCATTTAAATACTCAGAAAGGCTATGGGCCTTAAGAAAAAAAGTGAGTTTTCAAAAAGCGTTTCCTGGTATGTTAAGGGGTGAGTTTGGAGAGAAATTTTTTGAAGATGATTTAAAAATTCCTAAAGAAAAATATTATCATTTTTTAGAATATTGCAATCCTTTAGGGATAGAAAGTCTATATGAAGAAAGTAAAAAGATAGAGCTCCTAAATATACTAAGAAGAGAAAGTAAAAGCTATTTAAAACTAATTAATCAAGAAGAATAAACATAAATGCAGTTAAAAAAACAACTACTAATTTTGTTATTATTTCCGTTACTTGCTTATACAGCACATAAGTATTACCTAAGCTTAACTCAAATTGAATACAATCAAAATGAAAAAAGTTTACAAGTAATTATTAATGTCTTTATGGATGATATAGAAACCGCTCTTAACAAAGACTACAATATTGATTTACAGCTTACTACAAAAAAAGAGTTAACAAACTCTGATGAATATTTCAAAAAATACCTTCAAGAAAAATTAAAATTTAAAACTGAAGAAAGAAATCTAAGTTTTAATTATTTGGGGAAAGAATACGAAGGAGATTTAGTATATTTTTATCTTGAAATTGAAAACGTTAGTAATCTTACTTTCTTAGAAGTATCAAATAAAATTTTAATAGAGCATTTTCCCGAACAACAGAATGTTGTAAAAATGAAAATCGGTAAGAAAAGACGCAGTAAGATTTTAAACAAAAAAAATGATAAAGCTTTGTTAAAATTTTAACATTTCATTAAGTTTCTTACCCCTAATCATTAATTTAACGCCTATTTTTAAATCAAATCATACAACATGAAGAAACTAATTTCTTTTGTTCTCTCAGCTCTTTTTATTTCGGTATCTGTTTTTGGTCAGAATACTCCTAAAAAAACGAAAGAAGGACATACAAATCAAAATAAGTTTAGACAACTTAAAGACGTATTAGCAACACCCAACAGTCAACGAACCGCCTCAGGTGCTCCAGGTAAAAAATATACTCAGCAAAAGGTTGATTATGTAATGGACATCGTATTAGATGATGACAAACAAAGAATTACAGGAAACGAAACGATTACTTATCACAATAATTCGGAAGATGAATTAGCTTATTTATGGTTACAATTAGACCAGAACATGCGTGCAGCAGACTCTAAAACTCCAGACATTCAGACTAGTACGATTCCAAAAGTTACTACTAAAAATGAATTTAACAAAGCTTATTCTGACAAGGCTTTTGACGGTGGGTTTAAAATTACAAGTGTTACAAACAAAGATGGAAGTGATTTATCTCACACGATCAATCAAACAATGATGCGTATCAACTTACCAAAACCTTTAGCTTCAGGAGAAACATTTAAGTTTAAAGTTTCTTGGTGGTATAATATTAATAACCATAGAACTCAAGGAGGTAGATCTGGTTTTGAGCACTTTCCTGCTGATGGCAACAACAACTATGTAATTGCTCAATTTTATCCTAGACTTTGTGTATATGATAATGTAGAAGGATGGCAAAACGATCAGTTTTGGGGTCGCAGCGAATTTGCTTTAGAATTTGGAGATTTTAAAGTAAACATTACTACGCCAGCTGATCATATGCTAGGTGCTACTGGGGTTTTGTTAAATGAAAAAGAAGTGTTGACAAAAAAACAACAGAAAAAGTTAGCACTAGCAAGAAAAACTTTTGACAATCCTGTTATAATTCATAGCCAAGAAGAAGCCGAAAAGATTGAAAAAGGAAGATCTAAAAAAACTAAAACTTGGAAGTTCTTTGCTGAAAATGTCAGAGATTATGCTTTTGCAACCTCTAGAAAATTCATTTGGGATGCAATGGCTGTAGATATTAGTGGAAGAACTGTAATGGCATATTCATTATACTCTAAGGAAGCTAATCCTTTATACGGAGAGCATTCAACTAGAGCTACTGCACAAACTTTAAAAACGTACTCGAAGTATACTTTCGATTATCCGTACCATAAAGCAATCTCTGTAGATGGACAAATGGGTATGGAATATCCTCAAATTGCTTTCAACCCAGGTAGACCTAATCCAGATGGAACTTACTCTGATAGAACTAAATACAGAATGATTAAGGTAACTATTCACGAAGTAGGACATAACTTTTTCCCAATGATTGTGAACTCTGACGAGCGTCAATGGACATGGATGGATGAAGGATTAAATTCTTTTATGGAAATGCTGGCTGAATTAGAGTATGACAAAGATTTTCCAATTGTAAGAGGGTATCCAAAAAACATTGTAGGTTATATGAGTGGTGATCAATCTAGAATAGCACCTATTATGTCTAAAGGAGATAATGTGTATAGTTTTGGTTCTAATGCCTATGGAAAGCCTGCAACAGCATTATGGATTTTACGTGAGACCATTATGGGTAAAGAATTATTTGATCATGCCTTTAAAACGTATGCACAAAGATGGAAGTTTAAACATCCTACTCCAGCAGATTTCTTTAGATCTATGGAAGATGCATCTGCAATGGATTTAGACTGGTTCTGGAGAGGTTGGTTTTACACAACAGATGTTACTGATATAGGAATCAAAAAAGTGAAAAAATTCTATGCAGAAACAGGAGAAAATGACAAAGTCAATTTTATTGAAGATACTACTGAAGGTATAAAGTTTGGTTCTGGTAAAAAAGCAAACTCTAAATTTTTCTACGAAATTACGTTTGATAAGCCTGGTGGATTGGTTATGCCTATTATTGTTGAATACACCTATAAAGATGGTACAAAAGAAAGAAAGACCTATCCTGCTCAAATTTGGAGGTATAATGATAAGCAAGTTACTAAAGCAATTAACTCGGATAAAGAAATTATAAGTATTACTATAGACCCAGATTTAGAAACAGCTGATGTAGATACTTCTAACAATAGCTGGCCTAAAAAGCAAGATTCTAAATTTCAAAAATTTAAGAATAAAATAAAAGGATAAGATTTTTAAATTGATCCTTGTAAAAAAAGCCCAATTGAAATTTCAATTGGGCTTTTTTATACTATTATTTTTCCTTTATAAAGGAGTTACATTCTTCTTTTTCCGAAGGACAAAATAGAAACCAATTAAGATTAAAGGAATACTTAGCACTTGACCTGTATTTAAAGAATTGAAAACCCAATCTTCTCTTTCTTCTACCTGAGCTTCTTTTAAGAATTCTATTACGAGTCTTAAGGCCCATAAACCTATCATGAAGATTCCAAAGAAATATCCTTCTTTCAACTTTTTATCCGTTTTCCAATACAATCTCCACAAAATGATGAACAAAATCAAATAACTAAACGCCTCGTACAATTGAGTTGGATGTCTAGGAACGGTTTCCCCAGCAGCTTTAAAAATAACACCAAAACCAGATCCTGTCTCCTTTCCATAAATCTCTGAATTAAAAAAATTTCCTAATCGAACAAAAAATGCACCTAATGACACAACGATTACTAGTCTATCTAAAATAAATAACCACGATTTCTGTAAATGTTTTTTGCTGTAAAAATACATTGCTATAATAATTCCTATTGCTGCTCCGTGACTTGCAAAACCAGCAAAACCAGTAAACTTCCATCCGTCTAACAATCCAAATAAAGCAGTCTCTCCTGCACTCTTTCTAAATGGAAGAATAATTTCTAATAAGTGATTTTGATAATAATCCCAACTATAAAAGAAAACTTCACCTAATCTCATACCAACAAGCATGGAGATGAAAGTGTATATAAAAATCGTATCGAGTTTTTCAACAGGAATCTTATCTTCAATATAAATTTTCTTCATTAGACGCAATCCTACTATAAATCCGGCAACAAACATCAAACTGTACCAACGTATTGTAAAAAAACCTAGATCAATTCCAATAGAAGGATCCCAAACTATCGATAAAAAATTCATATTTTAATATTTTAAATTCTTATTTCTTTTTTCAGGAACTGGATCATAACCACTTCCTCCCCAAGGATGACAACTAAAAATTCTTTTTACAGCAAACCATCCTCCTACAAATAAACCTCGTTTTTTCAATGCTTCAATTGTATAATGAGAACATGTTGGAGTATATCTACAGGTAGAGGTTGTATAGGGTGAAATAGCTACCTGATAAAATCGTACTAAAATGATGAAAGGATATGTAAAGATCAGTTTAAAGTTCAAAAGCTTATATGTTTAAAAGTTTGATTATAATAAATCATTCATCTTTTGCTTTTCCATTAACTCATCATTACATTATCTCATTAATTCATTGAATACGTCGTTCCTTCTCTCCCATCTTTCAGTTGAATTCCAATCACTAAAAGTTCATCTCTTATTTGATCAGACAATGCCCAATCTTTATTATCTCTTGCCTCTTTTCTTAGTTTTATTAATAGTTCTACGACACCATCAATTTTATCTGAACTCTCATCTTTTGCATCATTTAACAATCCTAAAACGTCATATACAAAGGCATTCATTGTATTAGTAAACAACGTCATGTCATCTGAATTAATTGTTTCTTTACTTTCTTTAAGCTGATTTATATACTTGACTCCTTCAAAAAGATGAGAAATTAAAACAGGTGTATTGAAATCATCATTCATTGCCTCATAACATTTGTCTTTCCAATCATTAATATTAATTGAAGAAGAATCACTAGCAGTAATATTATCAAGAGAATTCACAGCTTCCATTAACTTAATATATCCTTTCTCTGAAGCTTCTAAAGCATCGTTAGAAAAATCTAGAATACTTCTATAATTTGCCTGCATATTGAAAAAACGAACCACACTTGCAGAAAATGCTTTGCTTAACACATCATTATCTCCAGTAAGAATTTCATCTGGCAAAATGTAGTTTCCTGTTGATTTTGCCATCTTTTGACTATTCAGCAATAGCATATTTGTATGCATCCAATAGTTAACTGGTTCTTTTGATGAACAGGTTTTAGATTGAGCGATCTCACATTCGTGATGGGGAAATTTTAAATCCATTCCTCCTCCATGAATATCAAACTGTTCACCTAAATATTTTGTACTCATTACAGAGCATTCTAAATGCCATCCAGGGAATCCATCTGACCATGGCGAAGGCCAACGCATAATATGTCTTTCATCTGCTTTCTTCCACAATGCAAAATCTTGAGGGTTCTTTTTATCTGACTGACCGTCTAAGGTTCTCGTATTGTGAATAGCATCTTCGATATTTCTACCTGATAAAATTCCGTAATGATTACTTTTATTATACGCTACCACATCAAAATAGACAGAACCGTTTACTTCATATGCAAAACCTTTTTCAATAATTTCTTTAATCATTTCAATTTGCTCAACAATATGACCTGTAGCTGTTGGCTCTATACTTGGTGGTAAGAAATTATATTTTTTAAGAACATTATGGAAATCAACTGTATAACGTTGTACTACTTCCATTGGTTCTATTTGCTCTAAACGAGCTCTCTTGGCAATTCTATCTTCTCCTTCATCTGCATCGTTTTCTAAATGTCCAGCATCAGTTATATTACGCACATATCTTACTTTATAGCCAAGATGCAAAAAATAACGAAAAACCACATCAAAAAACATAAAGGTTCTTACGTTTCCTAGATGGGCATTACTGTATACTGTAGGACCACAAACATACATCCCCACATGACCTTCATGAACAGGATTGAATACTTCTTTAGTTTTGGAAAGTGAATTGTATATTTTTAATTGATTCTCCTTGTAAAGCTCCATAGTAAACTATCAATTTAGAAGAGATAAAGATAGGGAGTTTCTTAAGAATAGAGAAATGGAATTTTGTTAGAAGTTTGATAATTTTCGAAGCAATTTAATTATATGCAAAGCAATATTATTTCATAAAAGTAATTGTACTGTATTTACCTGAAATTTTTAATTTGTCTTCTTTTCCTCCAATTTTAAAACTACCTTTTAAAGTATAACTTTCTCCTAACTTTAGGTTACTTAACTGTTTCTTTTTAGAATATGCAACATCTGAGGATAGTATTTTTATTCTATCACCAAAACTTCCAATATTAATTTCTGCTTCAGACTGTTTAAGATTCATCACAAATTTCTCTATTGAAGAATCGAAGTTCAAAATACTAATATCTCCAAATGACAAATCTATATTAACATCATTGAAAACCTTGCTAATGATTAAATCACCAGAACTAGAAGTAATGCTAGAATTAGCAACCGACACCACTTTTGCATCGGTTACGTTATTTAAAAATAGTATACTAGAGTTCAATGAGTTTATCGTTGCAGGAGAAGAATAAATTTTCAACTCTCCACCATTCAATTCATCTGCATTGAAAGTTCCATAAGATACTTTTCCTGAAGCTTTTGTTTTAGGAAGCTTCACTTTACAATGTCTTGTGTTCAAATCAAACGTGGCTCCTTTAGGCACTTTAATTTCTAATCTTTTATTAATTTTTACTTTTTTACCATTAATTATGAAGTCCCCATTACCTAAAGAATAATTTAACTTTTTTAGCTTTTCTTTAGCTTTTGCAAACTCATTTTTTATTTTTTCTTTGTCTATGTTGTAATATTTATTTTTAGACTCTTCAAATTCTTTTCTCATTTTATCTTTAGACTCTTCAAATTCTTTTCGTATTTCATCTTTAGATCGTTCAAGTTCTTTTCTAACTTTTTCTTTCTCTTTTTTCATTAATATTTTTAACTTTTTATACTCTTTTGTTTTTTTGAAAGCTTCCCATTCCTCTTTAGTATTAATTTCTATGTCATATTCATCATCTTTCCAAGCAAAAGAATAATCTCCGTTTTTCCCTATTGTTTTTTCAAGATCATCTAAATCTTTAACACCATTGAAAAGGTTATTATAATCAAACTTAAAATCAAAATTAATTTTTGGTAAAAAAATAGCTTCTATACTAGACTTCTCTATTTCTATTTCTGGGATTTCAAAATTCATGTTGTTAAAGAAAACAAAGTCATTTTTAAAATCAAAAGAAGTGTTCCCTTGCGCGTTAATTTTTACTTTATTTTTGTTTCCCAAAGCCTCAAAATTCCAATTTTTAAAATATTTTTCTGCCTCAATTTTTGAAATTCCTTCCACTTCTATGAACGCCTCTACTTGAATTTCATTTTTACTCCAAGTTGTAACATTAATTTCTGAATTAGAGGCATTTATAGTAACCTCTACATCTTTATTTACAATGAATTTTTCTGTAAATTTTTCATCAAATTTTTGACCGAAAGCTGTTCCAAAAAAACAGATGGCTGCAATTGTAATCCAAATTTTATATGATTTGTTTTTCATTTTGTTTCGTATTTAAATTTTTAAATTGTATCAATTGTTTTTTCAAGCGTTGTATTAGCTGTAAGCGTAGTTGTAAATTACGTATCAATGCATCTATAGTTGCATCATTAATTCCTTTTGTATTAAGCTCTTGGGTTAATGTTTTATATTCCGTAGTTAGCTCACCTACTTTATTGAGATAACTATCTAAAATTTCTTGATTTTCATCTGTCATCTTAAGCTGACTTAACTCAATATTAATACTATTTGTATAATAGGTTTCTATAGTATTCAATTCAGGAGAAATAGACCCTAAACTAATTTTTTGATTGCTTTTTGGTGTCGTAGAATCTACATCTTTAGGATAAAAATGAATCATAAGACTAATCAATAAAGCTATTGATGCAACTATTGACAACCATTTATAACTCTTAAGTTTTAGCTGTTTTGTATGTAGTTCTTTCATCAACTTATTTTCGAACTTGTTCGTGTGATTTGATGAAAGTTTTCCAGATTCTTGTGGATAATTTTCAAACATTTTTCTAAT
>Ga0209223_10000947_pt1 | contig 32942 bp, 33 predicted proteins | sample COG_06_FD_184750 | JGI IMG/M metagenome (GOLD analysis project Ga0209223, IMG submission 184750) | Pelagic Microbial community sample from North Sea - COGITO 998_met_06 (SPAdes) (version 2) | ecosystem: Environmental > Aquatic > Marine > Neritic zone/Coastal water | place: Helgoland, sampling...
CCAATCACTAAATTAAATGGAGATTATCAATCAAAATTAATTGAAAAAATAAAAAAAAATTTTAATAATTATGAACAACAAATGTTTTTAGCAAGTTTTTATTGCTATTTAAAACATGATAATAAAAATGATTTTATTATTGATCTTGACAATATATGGAAGTGGTTAGGGTTTCAACAAAAGTACCATGCAAAATATTTATTAGAAAAACAATTTACAATTAATAATGATTACAAAATTTTTGCTCCCGAACCTTCGGGAGCAAAAAAAAGTACAAGAGGTGGTCATAATAAAGAAATTATTATGTTAAATATAGAAACCTTTAAGAAATATTGTTTAAAAGCAGGAACTAAAAAAGCAGATGAAATACATGATTATTTTATTAAATTAGAAAAAATTTTACATCAAATAATAGAAGAAGAAAGCAATGAATTAAGATTACAATTAGAACAAAAAGAAGAAGAATTAGAAGAAACTAAATTAAATTCAGAAAAAGAAAAATTAAAAGCAGCAGAAAAAGCAACAATATTACAATTTCCAGTAAATACAGAATGTATATATTTTGGAATAATTAATAATACAAATGAATTAAATGAAAAACTTATAAAATTTGGTCATACAAATAATTTAGCAGTAAGAGTAAGAGAACATAAAAAAAATTACAATGATTTTATATTAATCAATGCATTTAAAGTTCCAAACAAAGTAGAAATAGAAAATTTAATTAAAAAAGACATACATATTAAAAAGCAAATAAGAAATATTGAAGTAAATGAAAAAATGAAAAATGAAATCATAGCTTATAATAATCATTTTACAATTGAAAAATTAATAAATATAATAAAAAATATTATTCGTTCTAAAACATATAGTATTGAAAATTTTAATAAATTAATGGAAAATAATGATTTTTTGGAAAATGAAAATGGAAATTTAAAAGAAGAAAGAATTAAGAAAGATGAAATAATAAATAAATTAAATTTAGAAATTATTGAATTAAAAGAAAAAATAGAAAAACAGAATATTACAATAGAATCAATAAATAAAGAAGAAGAATCAGTTTATAAGAATATTTTAATACCAGAAGATGATTTACATAAAAGATTTAATGACTTTATAAATGAAATATGCATAGTAAGACCAGATGTAGAAGAATTATCTGTTAATTTAGAAGGAAGATATAGATTATGGAATCAAAAAAAGCCAAGTAAAGAGGTTTTTCATGCACTAAAAAATTATCTTGATTTCAGATTTAAACCTAAAAAAATTAAAACACAACATGGATATTTGGGAATTAAATTAAAAGAAGTAGAATATAAAAAAAGATTAATTAATTCAGATATAGAAGCATTTATTTTTGAGAAATGTAAATTTTTTGATAGTGGAAAAGTATTAAATTCTATATTATTAAAAGAATATCAAAAATGGAAAAAATCTATAAATAAAATAATATCAGAAAATGATATAAAAGATATTAAAACTTATTTAAATGAATGTCCTTATGCTTTAAAAGCAACAGTATGGACTGAACATGGTAATAATGAAGGATATTATGGATTATGTTTAAATGAAGATTTTTATGAAACAAAAGTAAAACAAAATAATACACGTGGTAAAATAATTCAAAAAAAAAATATAAAATCAAATGATTTATTAGGAACATGGGAATCAATATTTAGTGCTTCTATTCATGAAAATATTAGTAGAGCAAAAATGAGTCGTTGTGTTAAAAATAAAACTATAATTAATGATTATTATTATTGTTTGGCTTAATTTCTTTTGGATGAATTCTTATTTTAAATAAAAATTGATTTAAATATATAAAATATAAAATATAAAGTTAAGAATTTATATTTTATATAATATAAAATGACAGACCATACTTCTAATGATTTAATGTGTATAAAATGTAATACAGAATATAAGGTTAAAAATAATAATAAAGATGATGATTGTACACCAGAAAAATGCTCTATTATTGAAATATGCGAGTGTTGTTGTAAGTATATTAATTGTCATAAAGAGAATCTACATATTATATCTAAACTTGAAACCGACAAAGATGATTTAATATATTGTTATGATTGTTGTCAAAATAAAGACGAAAAAATGTTAAATGAAGGTTGGAAATGTGATGAATGTGATGAATGCGATGAAGATGATTCATGTGATGAATATGATTCATGTGATGAAGATACATAAAATATCAATAATTTATAAATTAATATTAAAAAAAAATATTTAAGAAAGAATATTATAAATAATCCTAATATTTTTTATATTTAAAAGAAACTGTTGGTAAATAATAGAAGCAATAACACATGAAATATTGGGTAATTGGAATTAAATTTTAGTGCTTTCTTAAATGAAAAATATAAGTAAATTATAATTTATATAAAAAAATTTCCCATTTATCTCTATCTACATCACCTAAAGCTTGTGCATTCCAAAAAATTTTAGCAATAGTATAATCACCAAAATCATTTGCTAAACCTGTATATTTATATAATCCAAAATCATAATTACTATTAAAACCAGTTGAAAATGCTATACTAACAAAATCATCAAACATTAATACATATCTACCTGTTTGTTGTGGTGGTATTTTATCAGTAATAACTCCATTACCTGTTAATGATACTAATAATTTTACATTTTTTTTTTGTTTTTCAGTAAAAATATTATATTTATCTTCTGTAATAGTTACTTCTCTAATTTGTGTTAACCCCCAAATAGGTGGAGTATTATTAAGCTCATCAGATTTAATTGTTTGTTTTACAGTTGATAAAGCATTATATGAAGGTGTTTCAATCTTAAAACTAATTTTATCCATACTATTAATTAATATTTTATTTATATAATAAATCATAATAAATGTAAATTATACTATTATTTAATATTTTTATTGTTAATTATTTTTTAAATATAATAATTACCTTTTCATTCATTTACCAATAGTATGAAAAAATTACAACAATGAACTAAAATATAAATTTCTTTTTGTTTTAATAAAGGTCCTTTATTATATTTCATAATTTTAAATATAATATATAATATTAATATAATATTATTAAAAAGATAAATACTGAATTAATTTTTAAATATTTTTAAATTAAACTTTTTTTAATGAAACAATAGATGCTGCTTGATTTTGAGATACAGTACCACTAAATCCAGATTCAGAATAATTACCATTCCATTCTCTAGTATTAACTTGAGTCAAATTAATAAATCCATTATCATCGTCATCTGAAAAAGATAATTTCCAATGATCGGCTACATAAGTTAATGTTCCTAATAAATAACTAGTAGTTGGTCTAACATCATTTTTAGGTATTTTTAAAATTAAAAATCTATCTTTTTGAGTAATTTCTACTAAACTAGATGTTTTAAAAATAGTATCAAAATTTGGTACATCATTCAATGATGATCTTTTTAATATTTCTCCACTGTATTTCCAATTTCCTGCTAATTGTGGTAATGAAATAAAATCAAGTTTGAAAAGTCTAACTCTTCTGGAATTAGGATATCCAAATCTTGTTCCATCATTATCATAATCAATAACAGCAAAATTTACATCTAATAATCTACCAATTCCTGAAGCATTCCATTTTGTTTTAGAAATTGTAGTAATATCTGAACCTGAATCTCCTATATCGTTATAAACAGATGTTGCTATAACACTATTTTCTTGACCATCATTAATAACAAATGTTTCTTTAAAAGTAGCAGGAACATCAGAAGTTGGATTATTGTCCGGAACTATTACAGAACTATATGATATATTATATAATTTACCATCTAATTTTTCAAAACCACTAGCAAAACTAGTTCTTAATGTTCTTACTGAGTTAACATTAATAGTTTCCGGGTTAGTAACATTATTAATAACATTAGAATTAGGAAGTCCTTCATCTCTTGTTGAATAAAATAAATCTTTTATAAATGTATATTTATAAGCCATGTTTATACTTTACTCCTATATAATTATTATTAATTCTAAAAATTTAAAATAAGATACGTTATTTAAATCGAAAAAAATAAATAGTTTTATTAAATATAATTTATTTTTAATAAAAAAAATAATGAAATATACAAACGTTTTAATATTAAATAAAATTTTTTAAATAAATAAAAATTATATTAATTAATAATATGGAATTAGTAAATTTAAAGAAATCTGAATTAATTCATTATTGTAAAAAACATAATATTCAAAATTATTCTAATTTAAAAAAAACAGAATTAATGAAACATATTAAACATTCATTAAATAAAAAAAAAGGCGGAAAACCATCCAATACTAATTTAAATCCAATTATTCAAATTACTAGACATGCGCGTTCATGTAACAATGAAGTAAAATATAGAATAAATTTAAAAGAAACTGATCCTTCCATTGTAAATAGGGGTATTTTTCAAACAATATTATTTGCTGAAAAAAATAGAACTAAATTTGAATCTAATTATGTATATGTTTCTTGTTTATTAAGAACATGGATTACAGCCATTTGTTTATATTCAAAAGGGCAAACTGATTTAACTTTACATATAAGTCCATATTTAAAAGAAAAATATACTAAAAGTTCTATTCAATATGTGAAAGAAACAGGAAATCATCCAGTACCATTAAGTAAAAGTATTCCACAATTATTGAAATTTTTAAATAATATTGATACATTAAAAAATAAAATAAAAGAAATAGAAAAAAAAAAAAATAAACATACTATTGAAAATTTTAATTTACCTGGAAAAATAACATTAATAATTGAACAAAATGGTAAAGAAAGTATAAAATCAATAATAATAAAAAATAAAAATAACCAATATGAACCAAGTGAAAGTAATTTACATTATTTATTGGAACATGATCCAATTATGAAATTATGGAATAAAATTTACTATCAAACTGACGGAAATATTTCTAAATTTATTCATTGGTTAAAAGATAATAGTAAAAAAATTCATGTTGTTGCACATTCAAATTTGATGAAAGAATTTTTAAAAGGGTTAAATATTTTAAATTTTATAAATAAGGATAATTTTGAAAATGATTGTGAACTAAATAATAATGAATGTACTGAATCAAATAATAATCAAATAACTAAAATAAAGCAAAAAAATAAAAATCAAAATAAAGATGATTTAGAAATATTAAATAAAATTGAACAATATATTTCAGGAACAAATTGTTCTATGATTGATACAACATTTAATTTTTGTAATAATAATATAAAAATTAGAAAAGGTTATAGTAAAACTGATTATACAGGACCAGAATATAATAGTTATTTGATTGGTATAAGAAAACCAAAATATGGATATGATTTATGTGATTATAAATATTTTTAAATTATAAATATATATTATTATTATATGAATAATTTAACTAAAGAAAGTCTAATTGAAATTTGTAAAAAACAAAAAATTAATTATCAAGAAAAAAATAATATAGAACTACTAAAAAATAAAGTATTAAAGTATTCAATTAATTTTTTAAATAATAAAGAAAAAAAAGAAAATAATAAAAATAAAAATCAAGAAATTCAAATTACTAGACATGCGCGTTCTTGTAATAATGAAGGTTTTTGGAAAAGAGACCCTTCAATTATTAATAGAGGAATTATTCAAACAATTATATTTGCTAATATAAATAGAACTAAATTTACTTCAAATTATGTATATGTTTCTTGTTTATTAAGAACTTGGATTACAGCAATTTTATTATATTCAATAGGGCAAACTGAATTACCTTTACACATAAGTCCTTATTTAAAAGAAAAACATACTAAATTTATAAAACATTTACCAAATTCAGGAAAAAAGATAGATAAAGGTAATTTTCCAGAATCATTTAAAACTAGTATTAGAAAATTATTGAGATTTTTAAATAGTGTTGAATCTTTATTAAAAAATAAAACATATTTATTAAAAAATAAAACATATTTATTAAAAAATAAAACATATTTATTAAATAATAAAACAAATTTAAACTTTTCTTTACCAACAAAAATTAAAATAATTATAGAAAGTAAAGAAAAACATAATTATTTATTATATATTTATAAAAATAAAACAAATAATAAAAAATTTATTACTTACCCTATTTTAAATGATATACCTATAGACCCAATATTGAATGTAAGACATAAATCTTATTATCAACTTGATGGAAAATTAGGAAAATTTTTAAATTGGGTTAAAAAAAAACATACATTTAAAGATAAAATTCATGTAATTGCTCATTCAAGATTAATGAAAGAATATTTAGTAGGATTAGACTATATTGATGAGTTACATAAAAATAATTTTACAGAAAATAATGCAGAAAATAATCCAAAAAATAATCCAAAAAATAATAAAAGAAATAATACAATAAATACAATAAATACAAAAAATACAAAAAATACAAGAAATAACCAAACAAATACTGAAAGTAATCAATCTGTTCAAAATTTAGTAATTAATACATCTGAATTTTTACCAAAAAATAATGCTGAAAATAATACTGATAATATTGATACTTTAAATAAGATACAAGAATATATTTCAGGAACAAATTGTTCAATGATACAATTATTTCCAGATAAAGGATGTAAAGTTAGTAAAGGTTATGATAAAACTGAATATACTGGAACAGAATATGAAAATTATTCTTCAGTTTTATTAGGAAAACAAAAATTTGGATATAATTTATGTTATGATAAAAATAACAAATTAAAAAAAAATTAATAAATACAAAATATTTTTTTAAACAATTAAATAAATTTTTAAATATTATTTAATAATAATGAAAGCTACTGATTTTAAGTGGGGAATCGGTATTGAACATGAAATGCATTTATTTCACATACCGAATTCAAAAATTATAAATTCTATAATAGCATTTGATAGTCATAGTGTTGTAAAAAGATTATTAAAAAATTATCAAAAGTTAAAATTAAAAAAAGAAGATGTTGAATTTTTAGAATCCATTCCATTTGAAATTAGTGGAAGAACTTGTAATGGAATAAAAATTATAAATAAAATACCTATCAATATGCCAGAATTAATAACAGCTTATCCTTTTTGTAGTGTAAATCGTGAAAGAACAAAACGCGCTATAGAAGATATTTATGAATATAAAATAAAATTAATTAAATTACTAAAAAAAGATTCATTGACTAAAAAATTAATAAAAAAATATGGTGAATTAAATGAATATCCTTTTGGTATGAGTAGATATATTAAATATGGAAAAATCAAGAATAATACATATATTTTTAATAAAAATAAAAAAGAAGATATTTTATATACTGATTATACAGGAAGTTATCATATAACTTTAACTTTACCTTATACTGAAAAGACAACAAATAAAGAATTTATAGAAATGCATCAAAATTTTTGTAATCAACTTCAATGGGTTGAACCTTTAATGATTCATGGATTTTTTAGTGGTGATGAATATGCTCCTGGTTCAAAATATGATAGAGCAAGAGGAAGTTATAGAATGATGAATATTGGTTGGGGAAATATAGCTGGTTCAGATGTAAGATTATTTAATAAAGGAATTGGACGATATGCAAAAACAAAAATATATTGGAGAGAAAATTTTTTATTACATGAAACAAATAAATTAAAACCATGTATTAAGCCATCACCTTATGCTAGAAAAGAAGGAGGAATTACTTCTTACGGAACTGATTTTAGAACATTTGGTGAAAATCAAAAAGGAATAAGAGTTTCTGGGTATCCTATGAATAAACCTAATGGAATTGAAATAAGAATATTTGATAATTTTGATAGTAAATATTTAAGAAATTTATTGTTTTTCTTGTTTTTAATGATTCAAAATTCATTTCAAACAAAAACGAAAGATTATGTTTATCAAAATAAAACATGGATTAAAAATATTCGTGAAATTATGAAATATGGTTATTCATCTTCAATTGATAATAAATATGTAGATTTAATTAATAAAAAATTAAAAATTAATATTGTTTTAGAAGAAAATGTCAATATTTATAATTGTTTGTTAAAAGCATTGTATAAAAAAAATAAAAATGGATTTTATTTTAATTTATTAAGTGGATTAGGAAAAAATTCATTATATAAAAAATTAATTCCTATTAATGCTTATTATATGAATATTAATGAATTAGCATGGGATTTTGCTTTATGTTTAAAATTAATAAGAAATCCACTTATATTAAATAAATTTAATCAATTCTTACAAATAATTATTTACTTAGGAAAAATAAAAGTATATGAAATATACAAATTAATAAATATTGTATTAGGAGTTAATTGGAAAAATGATGTTAAAAACATATTAATGTATTTAAAAAATATGAAGTTTATTAGTTATAAAAATATAGATTTTAAAAATAATACAATTTATGTTGAAAAAAATAGATATTTTAATGAGTTAAGTGCCGAATATTTAAGTTATTTAGTGAAAAATATGTTTTCTAAATCATCATCTATTAATACATTTGTCCCTAATAATTTGTTATTTAACATAATAAAAAATAATAATATGAATAATAAATAAAATATGAATAATAAGATAATAAGATAATAAATAATAAATAATAAATAAATTTATTCTTTTTTTTTTCTTATTAAAATTTATATGTCTACTACAATTAATTTTAATTTTAAAAATAAAAATAACGACCAAATTAAAAATGAAGTATTAAACAAAATAATGTCAATAAACAATCAATATGAAAATGATTCAAATTATCATGATTTATTCTTTAATTTAGCTCAAAATTCAAATTCAAAAAATAATTTAAAATTAAGTATTCAAAAAAATGGAAGTTATAATCTTAAACATGTTGGTGGTACTAATAAACTAAATGTATTAGGATTTTTAAAATCCAAATTTGGTGGAGCTCAAGAAGATTCTTTAGAAGAATTAACAAATTCTAATATTGGTAATTTAGGAAAATCAATGAAATTAATTGGCGAAGATGATGAAAATGATGAAAATGAAGAAGATGATGAAAATGAACAAGAAGATAATATTGATTTTGATAGTGAAGAAGAATCTGAACAACAATCAGAAGAATCTGAACAACAATCAGAACAAGACAATATTCAAGACGATATACAAGAAGAATTGGAACAAGACGAAGAATTAAGTCCTCAAGAAAAACAAAAAAAATTTGAACAAGCAAATAATTGTTCTTATACTCCTGCATGGTTTTCAGGACAAAAAAATTGTAAATTAGTTGAACAAAATTTAAATAAAAATGAAAATTCAAATGCTCAAGAAGGTGGTTATTTATCTGATTCTGATTATGAAAGTGACGGTTCTATTATTTCATCTAGTACAGATGATGATTTTATTCCATATACAACTGCTGTTTTCGACGATGATGATGAAGATGATATGATGGACCATATTAAAAATATGAAATCATCAAAATATTTAAAAAATTTAAATGTAAATGAATTAAAAGATATATTAAAAAATAATAATCAAAAAATAACAAATAATGGTTCTTATTTAACAAAACAAGAATTAATTAAAAATATTAAAAAATTATATAAATAAAAATAATTACTAATTTATCAGTTTTAACTTTTTTTATAAGGTTAAATTTCTTTTAAAATTTATGAGATTAAATTTCTTTTAAAATTTATGTATTTATATTATGACTGATTTAAATACTTTAACAAACGAAGAATTAAACACTCTTTTTCAAAAAAAATCTGAAGAAATTAAAAAGATTGAAGAAGTTTCTAATGAAGATAAATTAATTTTATATAAATATTATAAACAATCAACTACAGGAAATATTAATATTGAGAAACCTGGATTTTTAGATTTTACAGGAAAAGCAAAATATAAAGCATGGGAAGAAGTAAAAGATATGACAAAAGATTTATGTATGAAAAAATATATTCAAAAAGTAAATGAATTAGTAACTAAATAATTTTTATAGTACATTTAAAATTAAAATCATTTATAAATAATAATGAATCAATTTATAAACTATTTTGATAAACAAATGAATAATCAAATGAATAATTTTTATCAAAACATAATAAATATTATTTTTAATAATATTATTAAAAAAGGATTTTATATACCCATAATAAGTATTTTTTTATATTTTATGTATTCTGATATTTATATTTCATCCTTGTTTTTTCTAAAAGGATATATAGTTAATTATTATTATTTTTATGCACAATATTATCCAAATCCTTCTATGCATAAAATTATACATTTTTTTCGATTAACCGATTCAGGACATATTGCATCTTTATTATTTATTTTAAATAAAAAATATGTTTCACTTGCCCATAATATTCATTTTGTAATTGATGTAGGATATTATATAGCTTATTTATTATTTAATATGAAACCTAGTATAAGTTATAATAATAATATTTTAGAAAAAATACATGATTCTAGTATTCATTCATTATTTTATATTTTTATAGTTCATTATATATTTAATCACAAAAATGAAGAAATATGTAATTTTAATAATGAATCATTATTTTATACTTATGCATGGATTAATGGATGGTTTATTTTTATATTTATTCCATGGGTTTATTGTACAAATATTTATTTTTATAGTGTTTTAGAACCTTCAAAACCATTATATTTAAGATTAGGTATGATTATGTTTATGAATAGTTTAGTTTATATTGGTAATGAAACAGGAAAATTTTTATGTAATTTATAATGTACAAAAAAAATAAATTATAATATTCTTAAATATCAATTTGATAGATCCATCAAAGTTCTATCTCAATGAATTAAGAATAAATTAAAATAAATTTAATTTGATGTCCTTCAAAGACAACAAATTATATGGACTTTTCGCGGGAAAAGAAATTAAGGAAATAATTCCTGTCCTTGAACACCTTCAAGAAGATGTGCACTTCTGCTTTTCTTCATAGGCGCTCCTGGACAGTTCTTTCTGGTTATCATAAATTTACCAGGAAATAATTCATGTCCTTGATAATCATCAGGTAGAGTCAAAAATCCTTCTGGCTTCCTAGGTGATCCAGGATACTCCATAACATTTAGGTTTAAAGGTCTTGGAAGTAGTCCTTCAAAGGTAGTATGTCTTCCACTTCTGACAGGTGCTCCTGGGCAAGTTTTTTTTTGTTGGTAACTTTGATGTGGCAACATAATTTCCTCTACTTCTCTTCAGCAATAAATGTTTTTTTTTTTAATTTAAGGTATCATTTTTTTTTTATAATAAATTAAATAAGATGTCCATGATTTTATGGCTCATTTGGTGGAAAGTACAATCCATTTTCTCCACAATAAGGACCCCATTCCACACATTTTTCAATGATTTCATAGATCTCATCACTCACCTTTTCCAAATCTACATAGACTTCTTTATCTGTACCAGAAATTCCAAGTTCTTGTCCAATCCTGTACATAATTGAATCAAGCTTTTTCATAAAATCTTTTGTCAAAACATCTAAATTATTTCCAGACATCTTCTTCATATTTTCTTCATGATGTTGAATAACAGCATCAAGTTCAGATTTTATAGCTTTGACGCCCATGATAATTAACTTAGACAAAATTTATATTTATTTCTTTAAATAGTATCAATTTTTTTAACTTCCATATCTAGAAGCTACCCATGGACTATCTTCATTAAACATATTACTAATTCCTGCTATGGACATTAAAGGTTGTCTATCATTTTGTTCATCATCAAAAGATTTAGTAACATATCTATATTCAATTTTAGGAGGAGGACATTGTAAATTACTATTTATGTACCCAGATGCTACAAATATAATTCCTGCTAGTGCCAATAATAATATAAGTGTTTTCATTATTATAAATAAATAAAAAATTAATAAATTAATATTAAATAAATAGTTAATTAATATTTTTAAATAGTTAAATAAAGAATAAAAATAATTATTCAATTACGTAATAACCTGTTTCATTAAAATTTGAACATCCGTATTTTTGTAAAGATATGTCTATAAAGCCACTATTTTTACTATGGTAGAAATTAGTTATATTTTTAAAAGTAGATGTAGTTTTCTCTTGAGTAATATTTATATTTTTTTTTAAATCATTTTCATTTATATTAGCAAATATATGATTTTTGTTATCTCTATTTTCTTTATTTTTTTTTGTTTTTTGTTCATGTTTTATTACTTTCATTTTTCGTTTCATATTATATATTATTTTCGTTTTTATAATTTTCAATTTTTTATTGTTCAACTTTCTTTTTTTTCATTATTTTGTAAAATATATAAAGTCCATAAAAGTTTTTACTAAATATGTCTAATATGTTATAAGATATGTTTCTATATTTATAATTAAATAAGAATGCTAAACCATATAAACTCCAAATACTAAACATTACATAAAATAAATTCTTATTAGAATCATCAATAGTAACATAATATTTATATAAAATTCGAAAACTACATAAAAAGAAAAATGTACTCATAAAAAAACATATATTTCTATTTAAAAATCCTAATTCTCCTAATAAACCAAAAACAAGCATAAAAAAATTAAAAACTACAAATTGAATAATAATTTTATAATCTTTTTTAAAAATACTTTTTAATGTAATAACTCCTTCTTCATTTTTAAATTTTTCTTTATCTGAATTATAAGCAAAATATAACATTGTACTAATTAACATAATAGGAGTTGTTATAAACCAATCTATATAACGTATTGCTGTTACATTTACACTTTTCGCTGCTATGCTAAATACTAACCATAAATAAAATAAAAATTCAATAAATTGAACAACCGTTTCCATAATAATAATGTCTTTTAGTATAATATCTTTTTTGTTTAAAGGAATAAATATACCATAAATGCTTACTAATCCAGTAATAAATTGAACAATTAATGAAATAAAACCTGAATCATAAATAATACTTTCCATAATAAAAAAATATATTAAAAATATATTAAAAATATTAAAAATATATTAAAAATATATAAAAATAAAGTTATTATATAATAAATGGAACATCAAGATTTTCAAACTATAACAATAGGAAATAAGTCATTAAAAAATGTTAAAAAAGAAATAAAACCTAAAAATTCAGGACCAGATTTACATGCTATTAAATTAGAAAATGAAACGGAAAATTTCAGTATTCAAAAAATTCCAAAAGAATTAAGTCAAGAAATTACAAATGCTCGCACTGCTAAAAAGTTTTCACAAAAAGATATAGCAAACAAATTAAATATTCAATCTAATGTATATTCAGAAATTGAAAATGGAAAAGCATTATATGATGGAAAAACAAAAGAATTAATTAATAAAATCCAAAAACAATTGGGGGTACGTTTTCAAAATTTTGGAAAAAAGAAATAAATTATTCATTATTTTCATTGAATTCATTATTTTCATTGAATTCATTATTTTCATTGAATCCATCATTTTCATTTAAATCATTTTGATTAGGATTATAATTTCTTATATCGTATCTACATAATGGACATCTTGTATTATATAAAAACCAACTAGCTAAATCATTTTTACTAAAAATATGATTGCAGTGTTTAATAACACTTACTTCGTCATTTTCTTGAAATGTTCTTAAAGAAATAGAACATACTTGATTTCCTGGATTATTAATTTCAGAAAACAAACAATTTTGAACTGATTGATTAATTTGTATTTGATTTGGTGTTACTTGAACAGCATTTAAAAAATTATCTAATAAAGTATCTATTCCTGCCAATGATTCAATATAATCTTCTCTACTTAATGAATTGTTTGGATTATTTGGATTGTTTGGATTGTATAATAAATGAAAAGAATTTCTTAATCTATTATTTCTACTTGACTGTAAATTTTGATGAATTGAATATTGGCTTCCAGATGAATTTAATGATGACATTGAATTAGATTCAAAAATAAGTCTTCTTAATGTTGTTTCTTGGTTATTCATAACATTTACTATATTTGTTATATTTGCATTATTTTCATCAATTAAATTTAAATAATTATTAATTAAATGTCTTCTATTTGTATTTGGACTCATATATTTATTAAATATAATCTTTTTATATTTATATTTTTTTAAAGTAAGCATAATTATTTAATTAATAATAATTATTTAAATAAATTAAAAATCAAATATAAAATATAAGAATGAAAATATTTTTAATTTTTCCAGTTCATTTATTTAAAAATATTCAAAGTTTAAAAAATCACAAAATTTATATTATTGAAGATCCAATTTATTTTACTGATTATAAATATCATAAATTGAAATTAGCTTATCATAGAGCAACCATGAAAACTTATTATGATTATTTAAAAAAAAATAAATTAAATCCAACCTATCTAAATTTTAAAGATGCACATACTTTTTATGAATCAATAAGTAAAGAAAAAGAAGTTTATACTTATCAAGCATTTGACAATCAATTAAATAAAAAATTAAAAAAAACAATACCAACATTAAATATAATAAATAGTCTTAATTTTTTAGTCAATCAATCCTATTTAGATGAAAATAAAGATAAATTTTATAAAAATGGAAAATACAATCATGTGGGATTTTACAAAATGCAACGGATTTATTATAATATATTAATGAATAAAGATGGAACACCAAAAGGTGGAAAATGGTCGTTTGATACAGAAAATAGAGAAAAAATACCAGTAAGTCAAAAAATACCAGAAATCGAAAAATTAATATATAAAAATAATAAATATGTAAAAGAAGCAATAAACTATATAAATAAACATTTTCCAAAAAATTATGGTTCTTTAGAAAATTTTATTTATCCAATTCATCATGAAGATTCTTTAAAATGGTTAAAACATTTTTGTAAAGTTAAATTTAAATTATTTGGAAAATACGAAGATGCTGAAACAATGAGAGATCCGTTTTTATTTCATAGTGTATTAACACCTATGATGAATATTGGTTTATTAACAGATAAAGAAGTATTAGAAGAAATTAAAAAATACGAAAATAAAGTTCCATTAAATTCATATGAAGGATTTATAAGACAAATTATTGGATGGAGAAATTATGTACTAACAATTTATTTATATGAAGGTGAAAAAATTAGAAAAATGAATTTTTTAAATCATAAAAATAAAATAAATAACGAACTTATTTGGCATGCTTCTACAAATATCAAACCATATGATAATATAATAAATAAAATATTAGAATATGGTTATGCACATCATATAGAAAGATTAATGTATTTAGGAAATTTTTTATTATTATTACAAATACATCCAAATGATGTATTTAAAGCATTCATGAGTTGGACAATTGATGCTTATGATTGGGTTATGATAGCAAATGTCTATAGTATGTCACAATATGCGGATGGTGGATTAATGATGAACAAACCATATTTTTCAAGTTCAAATTATATATTGAATATGAGTGATTATAAAAAAGAAGAATGGTGTGAAACATGGAATCATTTGTATTACAATTTTATAAATACTCATCAAAATATTTTAAGAAAAAATTATTCGTGGGCTAAACATGTTAATTTTTGGAATAAAAAATCAATGAAAGAAAAAAATGAAATAATAAAAAATGCAAATACTTTTATAAAAAAAATTGTTAAATAATTTATAATAAATTAATAAATTAATAAATTAATAAATAATTAAAAATGCTATACATAAATTTTTTTATTTATTAATAATATATGAGTTTATTTTTCGGAGGAAAAGCTGAAGGAGATAGACATTTCAGAGTTGTTAAATTAAATGGTGAAGAAGTTGAAATTGGAGGAGTATCTATTACAACAAAAGCATCTCCAGGTGATGCTGCTAGAAAATTATTAAGTTCTATTGCACATGAAAAAGGACTTAAAAAAAATAAAAAACTTGATTTAGGAAAAATTAAATTTAGTATTCAAGAATATACTCAAGGTTCTAAGAAAAAAGAATATGGACCTTATGAAGGACATTTCCATAAATATACTGCTGAAGAACTTAAAAAAGCTAGAACAGCAGGTGGAAAACAAGCTTTTACTATGAGACCTATGGTTAAATTAAATAAAAGTGGTAAATCAATGAATGTTATTGAAAAAAAAAATAAAAACAAAAATATGAATGGTAACATGAATGCTAATGTAAATAAAAACAAAAACATGACTGCTAATATGAATGCTAATATGAATGCTAATATGAAAAACATGACTGCTAATATGAATGCTAATATGAAAAACATGAATTCTAACATGAATAAAAGCATGAACAAAAAAAAAGTTAAAAATAATAATTTAGGAATAAATAAAAAAAAACTAGTAAAAAATTTAGAAAAATTAAAAAATCTTGAAAATAATTTAATCAATAATTTACAAAAATTGAAAAATAAAAAATAAATTATTTTTTAATAATTAATAAATAAATAATTGTTATTGCCATGAAAAATATTAATATAAATATAACAGAAGTAATAATAATATATGGATATAATCTTTCAAATATAGTAGTCATAGATGGATCAACAATATGAGTATTAATTTTATCTTTTATTTCTTTTTTTGATATTTCTTCTATAAAAATATCAATTAATTCATTTGTAAATTTTTCTTTTAAATTAGACATTTCTTAATATAAAATATTAATTTTATAATAATAAATAAACTTAAGAAATAATTTAAAATAAATAAACTTAAGAAATAATTCATAATAAATAATAAATAAATGGATGAAATAAACTCATTAAAAATAGAACAAACTTCTCAAAATTATTATAGTTTAAAAAATAAAAATAAAAATATAAAAATAAAATTAAATAAAATATTATGTCCATTTGGTATTGATGAACAATATGGACATTCTGTTATAAAATTTGAATTAGACCAAACAAATGAAAAACATATAGAAGTTATTTCTCAATTAAGAGATTTCGAGACTAAATTAAAAGAACAATTTCATTCGAGTGATGAAGAATGGAAAAGTTTAATAAATTTAAGAGAAAATAATAATATATTTATAGAAGCAAAAATTAAAAAAATTAAAAACAACATAATAACTAAATTAACATTTGATGATAATGATACTAATTATTTAAAAACAATTTATGAATTAAATAAGAATTTCATAAGTGATGTTTTATTAGAAATGCCAACATTATGGGATTTTCGAAAAGAAAGTAATAATGTTAATAAAATTGGATTATTATTAAATGTAACAAATATTCATATTTATTAAATTCATATTTATGAATGTAACAAATATTCATATTTATTAAATGTAACAAATATTCATATTTATTAAATGTAACAAATATTCATGTTTATGAATGTAATTTATATAGTGCGTTTTCATATTTTATTTTTTTTATGATTTATTGATAAAATGACAGAGAATCTAAATAATTATTCAAATTTAAAATTTAATTTTGAATATAAAAATAGAATTATAACATGTAATTTTGATAAAAATAATTATTTTACTATAGAAACGCCATTTTTAAAAGTACTAAAACCTATGCATGTAAGTTTAAATAAAAAGAAAAATAGTACAAAAAGATATATTATTCTAGAAGTAAATGAAAATTATAATGTAAATCAAGAATTAGATGATTTTTTAATAAAAATTAATAAACTACATGAATTAAGTCAAGAAAGTGTTAGGAAAAATTCATTATTATGGTTTAATACAGAATTTGATGATATTGGATTAGATTTAAAAGTAAAAAAACCAATAGATATACAAAAAGATAAACAATTTATAAAAATATTATTACCTGATGAACAAGAATTATTAGAAAAAATAAATAACTTAGAAAAAAATGATTATATTAACAGTACTATAATTTATAAAGGTTTAAGAGTATCAAATGAATATTTAATGGGCGAATATGAATTAATAAATTATATGAATCAAGAAGAATATGAAGAACTAAAAAAATTTGAAAATGATAATAATATTGAAATAAATGAAGAGTTGAATGTAGAGTTGAATGAAGAAGAAATTAAAGAAGAAATTAAAGAAGAAATAAAGGAAGAAGTAATAGAAGAAGAAATTAAGGAAGAAGAAATAAAGGAAGAAATAAAGGACAAAGAAATTAATGAAGAAATGAAAAAAGAAACTAATAAAGAAATGAAACAAAAAGATATAGAAAAAAAAAAATTATTAAAAAAACAAGATTTAGAAAACAAAACTATAGAAAAAATAGAAAATAATGTTGAAGAAAACAATGAATCAATTTTTACAATGGATACAGAAAGTTTAATAAGTAAATCTAGTAAAGCAAGTAATAAAAATAATAAATATGTTAAAATTGTTTCTAGAAAAAAAAAAATATTAATTCTAAAATAAAAAAAATTAAGTTGAAAAAGAATAAATTTTTTTATTATTATTAATTATAATGGCTAAAGAAAACAATTCAAGAATGGGTACTATATTAGTAATATTAGTTTTATTAGGATTAGGAGTATTATTATATTTTTTATATAATCAAAATATTAAAAATAATATGAGTGAAGAAAATTTCCAAAATCAAGAAAATATTGAAGACATAAATGGTGAAGAGGAAATGGATATGAATATGGATCAAATGGAAAGTTTTTCTAATCAAGGAAAAAGAATGCCTAATGATATGGAATATATGAGTATGGATGAACAAGCTGAACCTATGAGAAATCAATCTAATTTTCCTAAAGAACAATTAAATGCTGATGATTTATTACCTAAAGACGATTCTAGTCTTTGGGCTCAAGTAAATCCTGCTGGCGAAGGATCTTTAAAAGATAGAAACTTTTTACAATCAGGATATCACATTGGTATTAACACAGTTGGTCAAACATTAAGAAATGCTAACCAACAATTAAGATCTGAACCTCCAAATCCTCAAGTTAAAGTAAGTCCATGGTTACAAACTACTATTGAACCAGATTTAGGAAGAAAACCTATGGAAATTGGTGGTTGTGCTTAAACAGATTAATATATTTAAAATTGAATAAATTAGTAATTGATAATTAGCAATTAAAATGAAAATAAATCTTTTAAATAATATTTATATTAAAAAATTTTTAATATAAATAAAAAGTTATTAAATTTGAGTATTATAAAATTTATAATTATTTAATAATTTAATTGAAGTATTTACCTTCTCTCATTTCAGCGGCAATAGGTTTTAAGTAGTTACTTGGCATTTGAGCACCAGCAACATTACCGAATTGTCTTACAATTTCACCTAATGCACCTCTAATACCAGTCATATCAAAGACACCTTGTAATAAGGCAATGACGATACCGATTAATAATTGAAGGAATACGAAACCCATATAGAGTTCCCAAGTTTTTAATTCAGATACTTTTTTTTCTAAAACATTAGTTCCAGCCATTTATAAATTATAGTAAGAAAAAAAATATTATTTATTTAAATAATTAAAAAGTATTTAATTATATTTAAAAATTTATTTATTTTTATTTTTTTTAATATAAATATTAATTATTCTTTAATAATTTAATTTCTTTTGTTAATAAATTTATTTTTTCTTCTAATTCAAACATTTTATTATTTTTAAAATTATTATCTTTTAAAATTAAATCATCACAATCTAATATAATTTCTTTAGCTTTTAAATGAATATTTTCTATATTAAACTTCTTGTTTTCATTTGTTCCAAAAATAACACAATTTTCCTCTACATCTTCAGCCATATATGAAAATGAATTTTTTCCTAAAGTATTTCCAAAAAATGCTATACTATTTTCATTTAATGTTTTTGAATTTTTTCCTATAACTAAAGAATTTTCTTTATAACAAACAGATTCTCCAACACTTAATGAATTGTTTTCTAAACAATGACTATTTTCTCCAACACTTAATGATTTTAATAATGTTAAATTATTAGAATTTTCCTTATTCATTCTCATAATATTTTCTTGATTCCAATTTAAATTAATATTTATATTTCCTGGTTCTCCTTTTTCACCATTAATTCCTTGGTCGCCTTTTGGTCCTTTTGGAATTTTATTTTCAGTATTTACTTCATAAATAGATGTCCCATTTTGCATAGTAAATTTAACTGTTTCATCTGGATTGATTTGAATATTTCTTATAATAGAAATATCACCTTTTTCTCCTTTAAGACCTTGTGGTCCTTTTGGTCCAATTAATCCTTTAATATTTAGTTTAGCACAATCAATTAATTCATTATAATAAAATAATTGTATTTCATTATTTTCTTTATCAAATTTTATTTCTAAATTATTTTTTGAAAAATTGCTATTTTGAATCATTTTACTTTCAATATTTCGAATGATTTGTGTTTCATCAATATTTGCTTGAACATTTCTTAATGTATTTTGAATTGAATCATTAAATATATTTGTTAATAATTTTATTTTATTTTCAAAAGTATCATTTACTTTGGTTATTATTTTAGTTTCAATTGAATTTATTTTATTTTCATTACTTATTAAATATTTTTCAATTAATAACTGTAAATCATTTTGGTCTTTTTGAAAATTTTTTAAAATAGAATACATATTGTTTATTTCATTGTTCATTTGTTCAGCAATATCAGTATAAACATTATCATCTTTTAAAAATATTTTTAAAAAATCTTTTATTTTTCTTTGAATATGTTTAGAAGATTCATCAGTATTAAAAAAACTATTTTCTATTTTTTTGTCAATTAATAATTCAATATTATTAAATAGTTCAATTTTAATTTTATCAAAAAAATCATTTATTTTTTCATTTAAAACATTATTTAATTGATTTGGAGAATTAGAATCAATAGATACATTATTATAAAAATTAGATTTAAGATTATCAACACTATGATTTACATTTTTATTTACATTTTCTTTATTTTCATTTTGAATAGATTTCAAAGCATTTTTTTCAGCTTGAATAAATATATTATGTTTATTCTCTTTATGATAACTTTCAATTAAATAGTCTAAATGATCATTAATAATTCCATCTAAATATTTATTTAAATATACATACATTATTTTTTTTCTTTCATCTAAATTTTCTATATTATTTAAATTATTTGATATATTTATGTTATATCTTTTAATATCTTTTAATATTTCTTTTTGATAATAAACATCAATATTATTTAATAAATAAGTAATCTTATTTATTTTAAAAATAAAATTTATTTCATTATTACCGGATATTTCCATTTAATCTTATATATAATAAATATTATTTAATAATAAAAAAATTTAAAATATAAAATATAAAATATAATATATTATGTCTAAAAAAATAATAAATGTAGGTAATGAAGAATGGGGACCACTAGCATGGAATTTTATTCATAATTATTCTATTCATTCAAAAAATAATGAATTAATGATAGTTATGATAAAAACATTTGGTTATATATTACCTTGTCCAACTTGCAAATCTCATTATAATTTTATAATAAATGATATTTATAAATTAAATGAAATAATTGAAAAAGATAAAAATAAAAATAAAACAAAAAAATATTTAATTAAATATTTATATACAATACATAATTTAGTAAATGAAACTTTAGATAAAAAAAGTAAAATAAGTTTAAAAGAATCAATAGAAATACATAAAAAAACAAATCATTCGAAATTGATTTATTTTATTGTTTTAATATATAAAAATTTAAATTATAATTCAATGTCTATAAATGATTATGATAAAATATATAATTTTTTTATTAGTTTTTTAAATAATTATCCTTCAAATGAAATAAATGAAAAATTTAGGAATATAATTCTTTCAGAGTCTTTTCAAAATATAAAGAGTCCATTAAGTTTTAGAAAATGGTTTTTAAAAGATTTTATAACTTTGGATTATATTCATAAACATTATAAAAAATATCATAAAATAATGTTAAATAGTATAATGCAAAAAAAGTAAATTAGTTTTAATTCAAATATTTTTATTTAGTTCTTATTTATGAAAATTAACAATATTATTCAATTAGATTATAATGATGTTTTAATTAAACCATCAAAATCAGCAATTTATTCTAGAAATGATGTAAATTTAATTAGAAAATTTTATTTTCCTGCTTCTAAACAAACATGGGAAGGTGTTCCTATTATTGCAGCAAATATGGATACAATTGGAACTTATGAAGTATATAAAGAATTAAGCAAGCATAAAATAATTACATGTTTTCATAAATTTTATAGTCCAGAGGATTTTGAAATTATGGAACTTGACCCAAATTATTTTATGATAAGTACTGGAATTAATGAAAATGATTTAATAAGACTTCAATCTATTATAGAAAAAATTGAAGTAAAATTTATATGCATTGATGTTGCTAATGGTTATATGGAATCATTAATAGATTTTTGTAGAAAAATTAGAGAATTATATCCAAATAAAATTATTATTGCTGGAAATATTGTATGTGAAAATAGAACAAAAGAATTAATAAAAAATGGAAAAGTAGATATTATTAAAGTAGGTATTGGTTCAGGATATTTTACTCGAATACAAACAGGAGTTGGAGTTCCACAATTATCAGCAATTGATGAATGTTCATCAAAAGCACATGATTTAAATTCATATATAATTGGAGATGGAGTAATTACATGTGCAGGTGATATAGCAAAAGGATTTGGTGCTGGTTCTGATTTTATTATGATTGGAGGATTACTTAGTGGTCATGATGAAAATCCTGGAGAAATAATAGAAGAAAATGATAAAAAGTATAAGATATTTTATGGAATGAGTAGTAAAACATCTAGTGAAAAAAATTATGATAAAATAAATATTTATGGTTCTTCAGAAGGAAGAAGTTGTAAAGTACCTTATAAAGGTTCTATCGAAAATACATTAAATGATTTATTGGATGGAATAAGAAGTACTTGTACATATGTTGGTGCTAATAGCATACAAGAACTTCCTAATAAATGTAATTTTATTAGAGTGAATAATCAATTAAATTATCAAAATTAACTGATTTATTTAATTTAAATATTCATATTGATATAAAAAAATAAATTATCAAAATTAACTGATTTATTTAATTTAACTAAATGATTATTTTCTATAATATATGCACATGGAATTGAATCTATTTTTAAGAAATCACTTAATAAATAATTTTCATTCTTATTATCACTAATATTTACAACACCTATTTTAAATTTATTTAAATTTGTTACACTTAATTCTTTTACATCATCGCAAATAGTTTTACAATGACCACACCAAGGAGCATAAAATATAATTAACGATTTATTATTTTCAAATTCTTTATTATTTAATGTTAATTTTTTATCTTTTATAATAAAATCTTTATATTTTAATTCATCTATATTTTCATCATCTTTATATAAATCTTCATAAAAATCATTTTTATTTTTATCTGTCATTAATAATTATAATAAATTTTTTTATTTTTAATATTATTTTTTATTTATCATAAATAATATTTAATAAATTTTAAATAAATATTTAATAAATTTTAAATAAATTTTAAATATAAAATATATATTTCATATATATATGGATATAAATAATCAATTAATTTTAAATGTATTAATATCATTAATTATAGGAATTTCAGTATCTTACTACTATTTACAAAAATTTAATGTTAAATTTATCTTTTATTCATTAGTAATTTTTATGATTTCTTTCATAATATTTTATTCATTAGGACCGAAAGATATAGAATCTTTTTATAATTCAGAAGAAATGAATGGAGAAATGAATGGAGAAATGAATGGTGAAATGAATGGAGAAATGAATGGAGAAATGAATGGTGAAATGAATGGTGAAATGAATGGAGAAATGAATGGAGAAATGAATGGAGAAATGAATGGAGAAATGAATGGAGAAATGAATGGAGAAATGAATGGAGAAATGAATGGAGAAATGACAAGTGAAGAATATAATCAAGAAGAAATGTTAAATAATCAAGAAGAATATATTAAACAATCTATTGAAGAGGAAGAAGTTGAAGAAGAAGATAATAATGATTCTTTAAAGAAAAAAATAGCTAAAGGAAAAATAATGTCAAATCATCATTTATTTAATAAAGCAATGTCAGGAGATAATAATCAATTTAATCCTGGTATTGGAATAGGAGTTTCTCCAGTAAATATATATATTAATGGAACAGAAGTAGATAAATTTAAAAATGGAAAAGATAAAAAAAAACCTAAAGAAAAAGAACCTGAACAAAATAATTGTTCTGATAATTATTTTAAAAAAGCTTCTAGAATTTATAATAATTGTGATTGGATAAAAGATAAAAAAGATTGGTGCAATGAATCTTATAATTATGATAAAAATTGTGGAAAAACAAACGATTTATTACCATGTTCAAAAGTACCTGTTACTAATATTCCACAAACATTAAATAATTTAGTAAATTCAAAAAAAACTATAGAAAATGGAGAACCATGTCCATTAGAAATAAATACTCCATGGTCAAATTATAAAACAGGAGATTCTAAAGAAAAAGATGAGATTATTCCAGATGGATTTAATCTTTAATTTATTTTATTTTTTTTATAAAATATTTATTTCTATATTAAATATATGGATATAAAAAACCTTGAATTAAAATATTTTCTAATTATTTTAATTGTTATATTATTAATTTATTTAATTTATATTAATTTCATCGAAAATAAAACAATTGAAAGTTTTAAATCTAGAAACTCATTAGCTACTTATTATCATTCTGATGATGATTTTAATTTTGATAATACTGATAGTTTAAGTCATCAATTTAATCAAAATAAAAATGATTCAAGCTATGTACAAAGTCATTGGAATGGTTCCTATAGTTTTACAACTAATTCTAATATTTTAATGTATGTAACATTTTTACAAGTCAATAAAACAGTATTATTTGTTATTAATAGAGTAAAGTATCAAATAAGTGAGCCAAATGTTGATCCTTATGTAATGGATAAAGATTCAACTCAAAAACAATGCTTACCAGGTATGTTAATCGCACAAGGTGAATTAAATTTAGATGAAACATTATTTTATATGAAAAATGTTTATTGTTCAAACAACACTACAGGAGATGGACAATTTGACCCAATGGGTTCAGGAACTCCTATAGAAAACGGAAATTTATCTGAAAATTTATTAGTTGGTAATATTGATGAAAATGGTACTATTAGTTTAACTCAATATAATGAAAGTGGTGATGAAATTAGTTCTAGTACATTAACTAAACAAGATTCTTATAAATTTGGACCATCAGCACAATATTTATTAAGAACATCTTATAATATTCCAGCACCTAATGTTGAAAATTCTATTAAAATTAATCCTGATGTTTGTTATAATAGTACATTTACAGGATATTCTGATAAAGGAACATTAAAAAATTGTTATATAACTGATACTGGATTACCAACACCGACTGACGAAAGTTCAGATAATGGATATTCTTATAATTCGTATGGAACAGGATGTTCCATAGAAAGTGAAATGACAGATGCTGAAGATGGTGATGGAAGTACTTATAAAGCATGTCCAATCAATAAAGAACAAACATGTTATATTCCAATACAAGGTTCTGATGGAACAACTTTAACTATGCCTGCTGATTCATATGCTAAATGTAATACAATATTTGATTTAAGTGTGAATAATCAATCATCATTGATGTATCCGTATTACATGAAAGATAAAAATAGTGCAAATTTATTACAAATGTGTAATCATTTAGAAGGATTTCAATCAGGTACTTATAATTCTGCTATAATTATGTATGTAGATAATTTAGCCGATGTACAATCATTGCATTATGATTTTTTTGGAATACAAAAAGGAGAAAATTATTTAACAACAAAATTAGATATTATGTTTCCATATATGAATGAATATATATTAAAACAATATAGAGAAAATATGAATAATGAAGATTCAATACAATTAACAAACTGTATTCAAGAATATAACTCGACAGGAAATTTTAATTCAATTATTTCTGGTTGTGCAGGTACATATAATAAAGTTCAAGATCAATATGAACAAATGAAATCTAAATTATTAAGTGAAACATCAATTTCTAAATCTAAAAGAGATTCATTAAACGAATTATATAATGTAATAGAAAAAATTGATTCATCAGTGAGTCAAAATAATGCAAATAATTTATTACAACCTACTGTTTGGGATTTAGGATTTTTAAAAAATGAAGAAACAGGAAGCAATGAACCAATATATACAAATGATTGTTCATTTACAATATCAACATCGGATAAATATACAAAAGAAAATAGATTTGTTAAATATGCTGAATTTGATTCTTCAACAAATAATACAAGTATGAATTTATATAAAGGAGGAAACAAACAAAAATTAGTATTAGAAAATCCATATGTATTAAATTCATATCAAAAAATATATGGTTCAGATTCAGAACCTAATACAGATAGTAATGGTATATCAAATGCTTTTATATTATTAACAGGAAATTTAAGAACATATCATCCTAAAAAATATTTAGTACCTGGACAAAATAATAAATTTAATAGTTTTGGAAAATCTATTTATTTAAATAATGAAGTAAATCCAAGTGGAAAATGGGTTATTTTAGGATTTAATTTAACAAATAATTTAGATAATGCTAATTCAATAAATAGTTATAATACTACCTTAATGAAAACTTTACATAGAATTAGCGAAGCTATTAATGATTCAAGTTCTTAAACAAAAATGTAAATAAATTTAAAATAAATTTAAAATAAATTTAAATAGAATTTAAAATATTAAAAATTAAATTAACTATATTTTTTTTATTAATTATAAGTATGAATTATACTTATATTTTTATAATGATTCTAATTTTAGTAATGATATATGGATTATTATTCAGATTAAAAAATAAAAAAATAATAAGCACAATAAACAATATAGAAAGTTTTGAAAATACTTCTACATTACAAAATGTAACAACACTTTATGAAAGTTCTATTCCTGAATTTGCTCAAGGAAAATGGACATCTAATACAAGTGATGTAATAAGTGACCAAGTAACAAATACTTTAAGTTTTATTATTGGAGAAAACTCAAAAGGAAATATGAATTATAATGGTAAAAAATTTGATGTAAAAATTAATTCTAATTCAACAATAACAACAAATGAAGTTGATGGTGAAAAATATTTATTTAATCCAAATCCTGATTACAATTCATATAGATTACCTTTTGATGTAAATAATATATTTAAAAATGTTCCAATATTTGAAATGATTGACCAAGGAGAAGATTCAAATAATAAAAGATCATTAATATTTAAATTTAATAAAGGAAAATTAGATCCTTCAGCATTAACTTTATTATCAAATAAAACAAATAATTATAATCCTACTCAACCAAATATTAGTGGTGTTTTCTTTAGTCCATCATCAGTAGAAAGTATTAAATCATATAAATATAAACCTGATGCTTTAATAGCAAATTATATATCAAAAGAAGAATATGCACAAAAAAATAATTTAACACCTGGTCAAGCAAATAAAAAAATAGAGTATATAAAGAAAATTTATAATAATAATATACCATTTCAAATAAAAAGAAGATTTACTTATTCAAACAATCAAAATTTAGATTCTAAATTTAGTCCTTTGTATAATTTTGAATTTGAAAAAAATGACCAAATATTAGATTCATTAACACATAAAAGTTTAGAATCCGAATTATCTGAAAATAAATTAAATACTAAATTTTATGATATTAGTTCTTATGTTTATTTACATAAAGTAAATGAATCAAAAGATGTTTATAATTTTTCTAAACCAAATATGTTATTTAATAAAGATTCATTAAAATTAAAAAATAATGCTTCTAGTTATGTTGAAAATAATTTATTTGGTGTAAGATTAAATTCAGCTCAAAAAATTGTTGATAGTAAATTTCAACCTGAAATGTTTAGTTTTATTAATACATATAACTCATCTAATAAAACTGAAGGAACAAATACAGCATCAACCATAAATGTAAGTGCTCAATCATTGAATATTAATTAAATAATAATCAATACAAATAATACAAATAATACAAATAAAACATAAAAAAACAAATTTTTATAAAAATCAAATCTTTTTTAAAATAAATATCTTATTAAATAATAATTATGTATAATTATTTAATTATATTATTAATAATCATAATAATATTAGGTATAGTTTATTTCTTTATAAGATCAAATAGAGATTTTAGAATTAAATATGGAGTAGAAATAAATTTTAATAAAAAAGAAAGTTTTAGTAACCAAGATATTCATACAAATGCAAATTCAAACTTAAAGATTGATTATAATTTAATTCAAAATAACTGCTTTGAAAATCAAAGAAATTTGTCAAACTTTATTAATCAAAATGGTCCAATTAAAATTATGAGTTTTCAAAATCCCGGAAATTCATCCTATGTATTAAAACAAAATTATAAATCATTATACGAAATTTCATGTAATAATTCAATTAATTCATCTTATTTATTATATTTTTATTTTTCAATAGAAAATGATGAATTAACTAAATTCAATTTTGATGATTTCATTAAAATAAGAATGCCAACGAAAGATTATTCTAATTATATTCCCAAAATTAATTATAACATTGAAAAGAAAATTGAATTAAATGACAAAAATACTTGGTATTATGTAAAAGTTAATTATCATTCCAATGAAAATGTACTTGACAAACAAATTATTACTTTCAATAATAATCAAGAGCATAAAACTATTTATTTAACAAATGTATCTTTATTTAAAGTATTACATAATGCTCCTAATTTTAAAAATAATCAAGATTTAATATGTTTTATTGACTGCATTGATTATAATTCAAATAATAATATTTTACATGATATTAGTGGAAATAATAATGATTTATACTTATCTAATATTCCTAAAAAAAATGAAGATTATATTGAATTAACAAATACGAAAATTGATGGTTTTCCATCCAATCATATAAATTCTGATAAATTTACATTAATATTAACCCTAAATAAAATAGAAGAAAATATAAATACAAACGCAAAATTAAATAATAAAGAAAAAGTTTTATTAAGTATTCAAGGAAATAATAATTTTTGCTTTGAATTATTAATTATTGATGATTATATTTATTTAAAACAAGAAAATAAAAAAATAAAATCAGATAAGCAATTAAATTATTTTAATAAATCTATTTTAACAATATTATATGATGGAAATTTATTAAATATATATAATGATAATATGAATATTTTAAGCCATAAAATAAACAAAATCTATATGAATAATAAACCTATTCTTCTTAATAAAAATCAAAATATGAATGTTTATTTATATAACTTCCTTGTTTTTAATAGAATGGTTGAAACAAATGAACTTAAAGAAATACGTGATTATTTTATCACAAATCAAAATAAGAAGAAAAATGATATATTAGATATAACATTTGATAATATTTATAAAAATAATTCTAATAATTTAACAATTGTTGATGGTTTTGATAATTCTAAGAAAAAAATAGAAAATTTTTATTCATCAGCTGAAGAATCATTTGAAGAAGAACATATAAATAATGATTATAAACTAAAAATGAATTGCATTCAAGACTGTAATCAAATATGTCAAAAATTTTTAAATGGTTCTGAAAATCAAATAGAAAATTACAAAAATTGTTTAAAGAATTGTAGTAATGTAACAAATTCATGTAAATCTTATTGTGAAACAAGTGATGACCCTACTTATTGTGATAATAATGATATTAGTCCTAATTCAATAAATAATAATAATAATAATAATAATAAATGTCCAAAAGTATATAAAAAAAATGGAAAATACATAGTTTATATTCCTGAAAACGGACTATATTCTGGATTTTTCACAGGAGAAAAAATATTTAGTTCAGATATTGACAAAGCAAGAAATATGTATGCATATAATTTTCCAGATTGTCCTATTCCAAGAGAATTAATAGTAGATTCAAATAAATATCAAGAATATTGTCCATTTACAATTAATGAATTGAATCCTTGTAATGCTCGCGTATGTTCAAATGTTAATTGGAATGTTGAAAATTATAAAGATTTAAAAATAGATGATAAATGTAAAAAAGTAATAAGTAATTATTGTCATATAAATTATGATAAAGATGAAAATTGTAAATGTTGGGACCCTAAATATAAAAATGATAAAGCATGTATTGAATATAAAAGATTTTTTGAAAATCCAAATGATTATTGTAATATAGCATCATATAAGATTGAAGAACATCCTGATATAAAAAAGTATGTTAAAAAGGATAATATTCCATGTTGGGGATGCAATTTAAGTAAATAAATCTTTTAAATCTTTTAAATCTTTTAAAAATATTAATAAATAAATAAAAATTTTTATATTTATTTTAAATATAGAATGAATAATGATTTAATATATATTGCTATCATTGCTTTCATATTTTTTATTGTATTAGGATTATATTTAAGTCAAAATACAAAATTAAACATAAGCGAAAAAGAAAAAATACTTATGGAAAACTTTAGTACTCAAGTAAGTTCAACAACTGCTCAATCAAAAGGTTCTTCTCAATTATACAAGTGGGGTCTTCCTGAAGATAATGTAAAAATTAATGAACCAGAAAAAAAAGAAGATTGTAAAGATGATGTTCCTCCTTTTACTCCGCAACCAAATGATGATAAATGTCCTCCTATAGAAGAACAAAACTGTACTCCAGAATCAAAAAAAAATTGTTATGATTGTGATATATTAACAAATAAAGATATTAATAAATATGTTTTAAAAAGTAGTGTTCCTCCTTGTCATGATACAAGTAAATTTATTACAAAAAATATGATAAATTCTTGTCCAGATATGACAAAATATATATTAAAAAGTAAAATACCAAAATGTGAAAAATTTGATAAATCAAAATATATATTAAAAAGTGAAATTCCTGCATGTCCTAAATGTCCTATTTGCCCAGTTTGTCCTGTTTGCCCAGTTTGTCCAAAACCTGCACCACAAAAAACAATTAATCAATATAAAATTGAAGAACATCCTGATCTTAAAAATTATGTTAAAAAAGATGATTTAAAAAATATATGTAAAAATTATGTTAAAGAAGAAGTTCAAGACAGACTTCAAGACAGACTTCAAGACAGAATTGAAAATGAAGATAATTCATATCCAAATATGTTAGATAAAATATTTGAATCAGGTTCTGACTTAAAGAAATCAAATAATGTAGGATTGTATGCCGGAGATAGTTTATTTTCTGCTTTTTAAAAAATTAGTCTGATTAATTTGATTAATCTGATTAATTTGATTATGTTGATTAAGCTGATTTGATTAATTTGATTAAGCTGATTAAATTAAGTTTTTAGTATTAAATCTGTATAATTTGCTTAATAATTTATTTTCTTTTTTGACATTGTCATAATTTAATAAAATAATATTAGTATTATTATTTTTTAATTTTATTACTTTAGAACCATTTAATTTATAAGGTTTTTTTATAATTTTTCTAAATTCATCTAAATTTTTAACTTTTTTATCATTTACTTCTTCAATAAATGTACCAGCATCAATATTATTTAATATATTTAATTGTGAATTAGGTAATATATAACTAACTAATAATTTTTCTTCATATAAATCATTTTCATTTTTTATTAAATTGACTTTTTCTAAATGATCTGTATATAAATTCATTAGTATTGCTCCACCTATAATCATAAAATCTATTTTTTCATGATTTGAATGCATATAATCAATAAATTCTCTTTCAGGTTTTAAAGTTATTGTTTTACTATATTTCTTTTTATTATAAAAATATTCAATTTTGACTTTTTGATGATTTTTATAAAAGTTTAATACATTTTTTAAATTAATTTTTTCACCTAACCATCTTTTCTCTAAATAACCAAAATGATCAATATCATAATCATCAAATTTAGTTAATAATATATTATCTTTTATTCCTTTTATACTTTTAAAAATTGATTTATCATATATTTTTGATATAAAAATCCCCGAAGTATTTTTAGATAATATTTTACACATCATTTCATTAGTATTGTTTGTTATACAATTTAATAATGGTCTATCAATAATAATTGACTTTTCTTTTTTACTATTTTGAAAATAATTAATAGGAATAGAATATCCAATATTACTAACATTTTTACCAATCATTTTTTTAGAATTTATTCCAATAACTTTATCACCTTTAAATAATGGTCCCCCTGAATTTCCTGAATTAATTGGAGTATCTGTTTGGATTAATCCTTCTTGATGACCACTAATTATTCCTAATGTATATTTAATATTATTTGAACCATTAGAATTTATAGATTTTGGAAAACCTACGGCAAAAACTTGCTCACTAATTACTAAATCATCGGAATTTCCTAATTCTACAAAATATTTATTTTTATAATCAATCGTTTTTAATAAAGCAATATCAAATTCAGGAATATAATATACCAATTCGCATTTAATTTTTTCAGTACTAACATTTGGAATGTCAATTAAAATATTTACTGAAGAATCAACAACATGAGCACATGTTAATATATGTCCTTGATTATCAATAAAAAATCCTGTTCCTTGAGATCTTTTTGGTGGTAAATCATCAAAAGGAATAAATGGATTTTTAGAAATTATTTCAGCAAAAATACGAACAACAGATTTATTTATATTTGATTTATTCTTAATATTCATTAATATATGTAAATATATTAAATTTTAACTAAAAAAATAATTATTTAATTTATTAATATCTAAATAAATTTTAAATTTATACTTTATTAGGGATTATAAGCATTATTATCTGGTTTTCTGTGATAAAAATTATTTTTTGATTTAATTTCTAATAATTGTTTTCGAGTAAGTTTAATGGGTTCTTTTGTAACATTTACAGATATGTTTCTAGAATTATTTTGACTTCTTTGATTTTTATTTTTATTTTGATTAACTGATTGTTTTAAAGATTGATTATTTTGACTTCTTTGATTTTTATTTTTATTTTGATTAACTGATTGTT
>Ga0209223_10000953_pt1 | contig 32785 bp, 35 predicted proteins | sample COG_06_FD_184750 | JGI IMG/M metagenome (GOLD analysis project Ga0209223, IMG submission 184750) | Pelagic Microbial community sample from North Sea - COGITO 998_met_06 (SPAdes) (version 2) | ecosystem: Environmental > Aquatic > Marine > Neritic zone/Coastal water | place: Helgoland, sampling...
CAGCTGGAGATATAAGTGGTGAACCCTTTTTGAATTCACCTTTCTTCGGCTTATAACCTGGTTGTGTAGACAAATCATATAGCAACTTTTCGAACTTCTCAAGGGAGTCGAACGACATCAACTTATGAGTCTTATTGTCGAAGATGTTGCTGTAGATTGTAAGAGCGTAAGACATAATTGCTAAGCTATATCTCCATGATTGTCGCTGTGGTCTGGTGCTACCCATCCAGCCGGCTTCACCAAATCTGGTAACCCTAAAGGATTATCTCTACCCTCTTTAATACCAACTTCCTTTGACATGTTTGCCTTATGTACTTCGTCCCAAGCTTTGTACGGATCTACACCAAGAGCATCAAGTGTGCCAATAGCCACAACACATAGGTCGATCAATCCGTCAACAACTTCTTCAGCGTCAAGTGGCTTACCAGATTCTGTAGCTGTTTCAGTTTCACCCAATTCCTCGTGAAGGAAGTCCAATCTAAAACGCAAGAATGTTCGTAGCATTACACTATCAAAATTCTTAACGGCATCTCGCACACCAAATTTAGTATGCATTTCATTTATATCTTTACACCAATCTTTGCTCATAATCTGTATTATACTATGTATTTGTTGTTTTGTAAACTCTAAAAGAAAAATTGTTCCATATCAGCCGTAGCGGCAACATATGTTTCTTTCTTAATCCTTTGTTTTTTTTCTGGAATTGCATCTTGAAATAATGTAGCCTTAGCTGTCCACCCCAAGCTTTGTAGAATAATTTCTAAAGGCTCTGTAAAGGTTTTAAGAAACTGTAGTTCATAGTCAATATACTTATCATATTCTAAAGGCTCTGGCCATGCATCTTTAAAACCAAAAACGTTCTCGCGAATTGGGTTGGGTAATTTTAAGTATAAAAATTTAATCTTATCACCATTATTAATTAATTCATACTCGTTTTCAAGGCAGTGCTTTTTAATATAATGATTATATAGTATTGCTGCACGAGAATTAATTGGAGTACCTTTAGTATAGATAGTGTTCTTGTCAGCATAATGAATAACGTCACTAACCCCACGAGGAAATGCAATCTCTTCTGGTCTTAGCTTTTTAAAGTGACTTTTGAATAACGCTATGGCCTCACGCGTTTGAGACTCACTGCCAGTCATGATAACCTTAAAGATCTCTTTCATAGCTACACGACATGCTTGAGGTGTCGACGACTTGATAGCTTCAATACCCATCATCTTAATCTTTGGTTCGGCATACTGTACACCTTCGTTATTATGAACGTTGAGGATGTATCGCTTCTTCGCAGTCCAAATACCACGATCAGCAATAGCTTCTCTCTTCATAACCATACGATTTGAATATGCATTTGATATTTTTGCGTATCTATCAAATGATTCTGATAGTGCAACTTCAATTACACGATTCCCAAATTCATCTAAAAACTTTACTGGATCTTTAGGAGCAAATTTATTAATAATATCTGATGCTGTAATATAAACAGAATCAGTATCAATTGCAATAACACGATCTTGGATTTCATCCTCTTTCAAGAATTCTGATATCTTTTGGTTTACTGCTTTTTCTGCCCATTGAATAACTGTTTGACCTGTCAATGTTACACCCTCAGCAATCTGTGGATCATAATATCTGAAGTACTTGTTTGCTATTGCGCCATAAAGAGAGTTAAGAAGAATTTTCACAGCCCATTGCATAGTTTCGTGACGGGCAACATCTTTAATCAATGCTTGATTTTTTGTATCTTTTTCTAAAGCTTTTTGGCCTTGAATCATTTTATTCTTCATTTCAACGCGTTTAGCATAAAGCTCTTCAACTAGCTCTGGAATAATACCTTTAATGTCTTTTCGATAAACAGAGCCATTTGCAGCTTTAGCTAAATCGATATCATCTGGAAATTTATCTTCTGCTAAAATACGATTAGGAAAAACATCTTTTAAGAATGACTGCTTAACAAGTGTTTCTGGGGACATATTATTCTGAATAATGATGTTTGGATATAGCGAATTCAAGTCAAATGACATTACCCATTCACTCATGCCTTCTCTAACGTCTTTCACATACCCACCAGCGATGGGCGAATCGGTGCGTGTATTCCTATTAGCTGAAGGATTAGAGGGCGTTATAGAGCCAACAGTGGCACCATACGGCACATAATTAGAGGCCGGTAGCTGACGAAGGGCAGGTACGGTTCTTTTCCGCATAAGACGGCGATATATAATCGCATCCCATATCGCGGTAGTACCAAGTGTATCTGCGTAATTAACACCTCCAATATATGCCGTTGTCATTACGAGCGTAATAAGTCCAAGTTTTTCTTCAAACCTTTCAATTAGTTCTACATCCTTAATATTATAATCAATGTATTTCTGAAAATCTGAGTCATACAGATTTTTCAACGAACCTGCTTCTGAGTAATCTAACTTTCTTTCATTAAGTACTACACTTGCAATATGATCAAGGCGGTATGATTCTTGGTTGCCGTAAGAGTAAGCAAACTTTTTAAAGAGTGCCATATAATCTAGATTTGGAATACCATCAATAATTGTTACGCGTTGGTCGCGACCATATACTTTGGTATAACGTGTCCACACACTATTCCATGGTGAGAACTTTCTCATCATAGAAGTACCTAGAAGGTGTTCAACTCTTGCTAGTAAATAAGGAACATCAAAGAACTCAGTGTTCCATCCTGTAATTACATCAGGTGTGTTTTCTGGATCTGACCAATATTCAATGAAGTTGTTGAGCATTGACTCTTCATTTGCAAATTGCTTATATACTACTTTTACTCCTAATGTGCACGCTTTTTCATCATATGGTTTCACACCCCATACACGATAAAAGTCTTCCTTAGAAGATTTGTACGCGATTGTTAAAACTGCGTTGATTGGATTTTCTGGCGTAGGAAAACCTTCTCCATATGCTGTCTCAATATCAAAACTACCAACATTTACAAGAGAGCGTTTAAATGTAATTTCAGAAGGAAACTGTGACTGAATAAACGCAGGGACATGCCTAGGGTTACCATATATTTTAAAATCACTTATACCTTTATACAGACTTTCAAATTCGGTTGCATCTTTAATAGATGGAAAAGTCATAGGTTCCACAGCGAGACCATCAAGGCCACGATATTTAGTATCTGTGGTTTTAGCCTCTAGGTAATATGTTGGTTTAAATGGAATTCGCTCTTGTATGCGTTTTCCATTCTCGTTATAACCACGATATAAGAGTGAATTTCCTTTGTGTACAATAGAAGTATAAAAACCGATCATATATACTACTATATAGATATTACGGGAAAAGTAAACAAAAAAACCTCCCACCCCTAATAATAATTAAGGATGAGAGGTTAATATTTAAAGCGCGTAAAAACTAGTACTTACGCACGATGAAGTAGTTGTCAACCGCTATAGCCTTCCCACCGAAACGGTGAGCTGTTGATCTTGCAGGACCTAGTGTAGCAAACTTAAGAGTTTGATTATTTGCATCTGCAAAGTATCTATTCACTAATGTTGATGGTTTTGTTCTTTCTGTCAAAAACTCTGCACTTGGCGAGGGTGTTGACGGGTTAACCTCGATAAAAACCTCTTCAGCAGGCTCTGAGCGCGATATGGAGCCCTGTAAAGCCTCTTCAGCGCTTGAGGAAGCCATATAATCAGCCTCTTCCGCGGAATCAGACTGCTCGCCAATCACTGCTTTTAGGTGTTTAAGTAGAACCTTTTTGCTGGGTTTTCCGTCTAATTCAACGTTATATTCACAGGCAATCGATTCAAGTTCTTTTTTTGTTTTTAAGTCTAAATCACTCATTTGTTTCTTTCTGTTATTTAATATTTGCTTTAAACCAATCGTCTAAATATTTCTTAAGTTCTTTTTGGGCAGGCTTAATGTCAGACCTGGTACCTGGGATTGAGGAAGGTCCATTTACCCATACTTTCCAAGCCTTTTTAATTGACGCAAGGCCTTCGGCGACACGGTCGGCTGCGTCTATTCGTTCGACATAACCTTCAGAAATAACTTCTTCACGATTAAGGATTGATTTAGCAGCTTCTTCAAGCTCTTTACTTTTGTTCGATAAGTTCATTTGTTTATTTTTTGTTTATTTGTATGATTTTACATTACCAATTGAATATTTAGCTTCAAGATTCCAATGCTTTTTATCATTATGAGAAATTATTTTTATATTACGTAAAGACGTTTTTATTTCAGCCTGCTCTGCGTTTAGTATATTAAGTAATCCCCAATCAGATAAAAGAATTGCAATTGTATTACGTCTAGCTAAATCGTCTTCTATAAAATTAGAAGGTTTACCATCAAGCATAAATAATTCCTTAAAATGCACGATGAAATATCGCCCCTGTTTATGTAGAATGTGGCAACTTTGAAACAGCGTTTGTGTTTCGCGTGTTGAAGCTACACCAACTCTGGTTAGGGTTTCTTTAATTTTTAAGAAATCATCTGGCTCAGAGAGTGCAATTTCTAGCATGCTTTCAGGTGACCATATTATTTTGTTATCATTCACAAGTTTATTTATACTTTGCCGCCCTTTGACATATACGCACGGAGTTGTTTTATGTCAATTATATCGTAAACTTCTTCAGCTCTTTCACGGTTATATGAATAAGCTTCTTTAATTAGTTCGATATCCTTACTGTCTTTTTCTTTTTTATGCCATTTTGAAAAACGTTTTTTACGGCGCACAGAATGGAAAAAAAAATCATACTGCATTTTCTTAGACATGTAAGAGCGTTGATTAATTTCATTCGCAAATAAGGCAGTATCTATAAAATAAGATAGTCCGCGGTTAACCATAAAAGGTGGATATTGATGATCAATAGAATCATGATTAGCTGCCTCTCCACTAATGTCGGATTGACACTCAGCAAAGAGATAACTTTTCTTTTCATTGATTGATCCTAGAAAATCAAATGGGGATAATTTACTCATTTGAACTTAGCGGTGGCCATAATTTCAATTAGACACGCAACCATGTTTAATTCTCTATCACTTACCCATGCAGCTTTGTATTGATAATCAGCTAACAAAAGAATGACAGGCGGAATAGTGTGTGGCTCCAAGATATCATACGCTTTGTCATAAATCTTACGGAATACTACAGATGTGTCAATATCAGAATTTGAAGCGCACCATACTCTCATCTGTTTAAAGTCCTTTGTTTTTAAATGATTAATAAGGGCTTTAATAGTGCTATCATTTGATACTAGGGACTCTAGAGACAACTTGCCTGAACTGGAATGGCGTTGGCACTCATTAATTACACGACGCCAATCAGGTGCGTGTTTCATAATTAAATCTGCAATAGCTTGCTTGTCATACTCGATATTTTCGTTATTACAAATGTGTATCAATCTTTTCATAAATGCGGGATACATTTTTGTGTCAGATACTTCTGTATAATCGATCACGGTGCACCGTGAATGGAGTGGTTCAATAATGCGGTTCTTAAAATTGCATGTAAAAATAAATCGGCAATTATTAGAAAATTCTTCAATGAAAGCGCGAAGTGCAGGCTGTGTTGATTGCGGATTCAAATAATCAGCTTCATCTAGTATAATTACTTTATACTTTGAATCTACATCTAATGTCATTGACGATGCGAATTGCTTAATTTTGTTACGAAGAACATCAATGCCACTTTCTTCTGAGGCATTAATAATTATCGAGTCTACACCTAATTCTTTGCAAAGTGCACGAGCGATTGTTGTCTTTCCTGTTCCTGCGGTTCCTGCAAGAATCATGTTTGGGATGTCTTTGTTTTTAACAAACTGAAGGAATGTTTTCTTTAGTTTGCTAGGTAGCACACAATCATTTACTGTTTGTGGACGATACTTTTCCGTCCAAAGTAGATTTTCTTTAGTCATAATATAATATAATATAATAAAAAGAAGGGGCCTCGAAAGGCCCCCTCTAAATTTAATTAACCTTCACTTTCAGCTGCTTCTTCTTCTGGTGCATCTTCTGCACCTTCGCCTTCAGTTGCTTCTTCCTTTGGAAGGCGTGCATTCACGAACTTAGCGATGCGCTCACGGAGCGTACCTACATCCTTAAGCTCATTGCCTTCAAATGCTCCACGCTTGGAACATACGTCAATGACTTGAAGAACAACTGCAAGGTCGTTCAGGTTGATTTCATCCGACAATGTCGGGTCTTCTGTTTGGGTTTCTTCACTCATATTGTTATTATTTTGTAGTTAACGGAAAGATATTATTTATTATACTAAACTTTACTAGTTTTTTCAAGAGCAATAAAATAATTAATATTATTGCCTTCCCACTTAGAAATTAGTTTATCAGAAATGTGCACGGTATAGTCACCTGTAATAAGTTTTAGATTTTCAATAAGAAACTGAAAGTCCCACTTATCAGAAACGCCTGAATATTTTTCAGCATATCCATCTCCTACAACAATCGAATATGAATTTGCGGAAGGGTTAAGCGGATCTAAGACACGCGCTACGCATGTGTCACCTTCAATTACAAGAGAAAGAACAGATTGGCCAAGTGCACTTGCAGCTCGCCGAATGTTATTAATAGATGCTTCTGTAAGAGATACTGACAAACTGGTATTTGGCATTGAAATATCTTTGTTCTTCTTTGTAAGAATAGAAGGATCAGCAAAATGATACTTCACTTTTGCCTTACCATCATTTAGTGTAACACTATTTTGTGAAAACTCTAATTCAGGTTCTTCCAATAAAGAGAATGCGGAGAGGAATTCAGTCAAATTATAAATTCCAAAACTCTGTTCAAAGTTTTCTTGTACAGTAGCTTCAGCAATAATGTTTTTAGCATCAGCCAAAGTTGAAATAGTTGAGCCTGACTCAACTACGATATTAGGTTGGATGGTGCTAAAATTCTTTAACACAGATATGGTTTCTTTACTTAGTTTCATTGTTATTAGTTATAATATCAGAATTGAGCTCACTTTCAAGATAAAAAAGCAAACATGCGATAGAATGTGCGACGTGATGGTAGCCAGACTCTGGGTCTTCATCTTCACCACGTTTAATAGCCCAAGAGTGTCGTTGTGACGCGTCGAAGTATCTTGACTTAAGATTATTAAGCTCCTTCCAATTATCACGGTCATATTTACTAGCTCCAAAAGTAAGTACTTTAACAACTTCTTCTAAAGCATGGGCCGGTAGCAAACCATATTCTGGTTTCCCTTTGTCGAATTTAATTCCTGTTTTTTTCATGTAATAAATGGAGTGACTCCATAAAAGAAGCCACTCCACATTGATTGAGTTATTATTATATTACAAATCTATCTAATTGTCAAGGCATTAAGGAACATTAGCGAGTGGATCTTCAGTTGGAATTGATTCTGAAGACTCATCAATTTTAGTGTAAAGGTCTAAAAACGCTGTTTTAGTTTCTTCATCAAATCGATTTGTGCACAGTTCAATTGACTTCATGCGATCGTTGAAAACAGAAAATGTCTTCACGATGTGGCACAGTCGACGAGTTGAAATGACTTCGTCAATTGCGTCGTCATTGAAAGTTTTGCGAATAACTGTTGACCAACTTACAAGCTTTTCAATAAACGTTGTGTCGTCAACATCATACTTTGTTGCATGCTTCATGAGAATAGTGTTTTCAACAGAAGCAGATGGATAATTTTGCTCAATTGAAGCGACAAATCGCTCTAGAAACGCATCATCCATAATAGATGCCGCAGAATATCGTCCGTCATCAGATCCGCGTCCCTTAGTATTTGCTGTCGCAATCACATTGAAACCGTCAGCAGGTGTAATAACTTCACCTGTCTTTTTAAGCAAAACAGGGTTGCCTTCAAGCACACCTTGTAAACACATGATCTTATTCGTAGCACGATCAATCTCGTCAACAAGAAGAATGCATCCACGCTCCATTGCCTTAATCACAGGTCCCTTTTGGAAAATTGTTTCACCATCAATTAAGCGAAAACCACCAATCAAATCATCTTCATCTGTTTCAGGTGAGATTTGTACTCGAACATATTCACGTTTTGCTTTCGCACATGCTTGTTCAACCATAAATGTTTTTCCATTACCTGACATACCTGAAATGTAAAGTGGGAAAAAGTGACCTGAATTAATCACACTTAACACAGTTTTATACTCACCCCACTTAACATAAGTTGGGTCAATAGATGGAATGTAAATTTCGTCATCAACAACAGATGAAACAGTAGTCGCCAATTTGAACTTCTTAGCGGGTGACGCCTTTTCAGCTGAGACAGGTGACGGAGTTGTTTTAGGCGCATTGAAGTACCACAAACCACGCTTACCTGCAGAGGTAAGTGTTTTAACAAATTTTTCTACTTCATACAATGACATGCCAAGAGCGAAAGCTTTAGCATTAATGTCTTTGCGTCGCACAGGGGCGGTTTCGGTCGCGAATATTTCGCGGAGTGTTTTTTCGTTTGTTGTCATAATATATGTTTTGTTAATAGGTGTTTCTCAATCTTATACTACTATTATACCGTATTTTGAGCCTTTTGCACAGGAATGAATTTCATTGATAGTCAGCAACTTACGCAATTTGTGTAGCGATATTTGTTAAAAGTACACGAGTTTTGCGCGCCGCGCCGTGGTGTTTGCTGAATTCTTTAGCCAATTTTGTTTGTGCTTTCTTAGTAGAAGCAATGTCAACTCCATCGTTTTGAAATTCAAATTCTGTATCGTCAATTTTAACAGTGTGATCTAACACATAATAAGTGTCGTATCCAGTGGCTTCGACAACAACAAAACCGTCTTTCTTATGAATCTTAGTATACTTACTTGACTTCTTTTGATCCCATTTTGTCATACGATTAATAGCGTTGCGGACACCTCTCTTACAACTTGGAAGATAAAATCCAAGGGTAGTAACACACGGCATATTGTGTATAATACTCATAAGAGTAGAAGTATCACGGGGGCTAATTTGATGGGTTTTGCCAGCAAGATTAACGCGATATTTGCCTGCGCTGGTGGCTTCTTCGCCATTAAAATTGGTATTTGATCTTAAGCGCTCTGAATCGCCATCAGTGAGAGTTACAAAATTTAGCTTTTGAACACTATGCTTTGCGATAAAATCATTAATAACTGTAGGCATCATAGTCAATACGGCATTAAGTGGTGTGCCACCAAGTTGATCATATTTTGAGTAACGAACACAATATGTAGCACTAACCCAAAGGCTTTTAAAAGCCTCGTCATAGTTTGATTTTGAAAGATCACTTGAGATTTGCTCAACTAGACTCACGTTGGACAAATCAACTTCGTGCGGAGCAGCCGATGGCCGCGAAGAATCTTCTGTGTAAAACCATGTCGAGGTAAAAGAATAAACACGAAAAGGAATGTTAACCTTTTTACAGAAAGTAATAAGGTTTAGTGTTTGCATAATAACATCACCAACAACATTACTCATTGAACCAGAATAATCAAGTAGAAAAATCATACCGTGTGATTTTGCATCTGCCAATTTAGTTTGACTAAGAAAAAGCTCGTCAATTAGCTTGTAAGAATGAAGTTTGTTTACATCAAGCTTTCCAGTGCGAGATTGTGTGGCGCGAGAATATTGAAAAGCTGCTTTGCGTTGTTCAAATTCACGAACTAATGTGCCAACTTTCTTATTGGTGATTTTCTTGAATTCACTGAATTTTTCAACCCTATGGGAATTTGACAAAGTATATGCACCTTCAACACCGCTACATTCGCGACGATCCGTAGCGAGCTTCTTGTAGTCAATAATTGTGTCGTAAATATAGCTTCTACGAGGCGCAATAAGTGGTGTATATCCACGTGATAATGGTGTCTCAACTTCTTTAGATAAAGTTGATTCAAAACTTTTGATAGTTTCAGACAACATGTTCTGAGGTGTCTCAGGTTCGCGACCGTCATTTGCAGAATCATCAGATTCGTCAAGTTCTGCAGAATCATCAGATTCATTGTCAGACGTTATGTCGTTAGAAGACGCGTCGCAATCTGAATCGTCAGACTCGTCAGAATCAGAATCATTTGAATGTGACTCTGAGTCATCGTCGCTCTCTTCGTCAGATTCGCCGTCGTCGGCAGAATCAGTGCATGACTTTTCACCTTCACACTCTTCTGGCTCAGACTCTTCAGACTCGTCAGACTCGTCAGAATCATTTGAATCATCTTTAGAATTCTCTTCGTTTTCAATTAACTCTTTAATCTCAAGGCAAATGTCAAGTACATCATCAAACGATTCCGCATTAAGACATTTTTTGTAAATTAACTCTTCGTCAAGTGAGAGTGGAATACTTTTAATAGTGCCAATCTTACCACGGAGATTGAGTCTGTCTAAGAAATTAAGTGAAGAAATATCTTTATCTTTAATAGAAAAGAAATCTTCATCTGTCAATATGGTGTAAGCCGTTTTAAAAATACGAGGTAAACCTGGATATGTGTTCTGAATAATGCGCTCAATACGAATATCTTCGACAATATTGCAAACGTCAAAAGGTGTTGATCCACATTTTGCGTGAAACCTTTCTAATGCGTCAACAGGTGTATAAAGAGCATGACCAACTTCGTGACCAATTAACATGTCATAAACATCTTTGCCACGATCTTTCCAAGATGGAAGACCCAATACACGGTTTTTAACGTCAAAATATGCTGTGTGCATATTACTCTCAATAACAGTGATATCTTCTTTAGCAAGAAGTTTCGCGAGTGTTGTTTTTGCTGTAAAATCTGTTTTCATAATTAATAAATGCTTCTCAATCTTATACTACTATTATACCCTATTTTAAGCCTTTTGCACAGGAGTGAATTTCATTGATAGTCAACGGCTTAGAAATCATTTAGTGTAGGCTTTAATTTTTTAATCAAATTACGCTCTAAAGAGAAGGCATTTTTGCGCCCACGAGTGATATCTAACATTTCATAAGTAATTTCTGCGCCAGATTCGTATGCATCACGAATTGATCTGCACATCGTCCAATCTTTACTCTCATTCAATGCACGACTAATGTGTTGATTCACACGAATCTTTATGCTTTTATAATAAGCACGACCACGAGCAACAGTAAGACCGATATATGTATCTTCACCAATTGTTACACGGTAAAGGACATAGTTTCTATCGTTTCTTTTCTTTCTCATTATGGTACTATTATACCATTTTAAGCTACAGCTGCACAGGAATGAATTTCATTGATAGTCAACGGCTTATGATATTTTAATAAACAAAATGACAAAAATCGCTTATTTTTATGCACAATTATCCTGCTATTTTTTATATGTTATATCTCTTTGTGTACCAACAACTTATGAAACATATTTCATTTTCATTAGTTATACAAAGTATTGACTATGAACAACTTGCGCTAGAGAAGTTATTATGTTTTTTAAACTCAATTTTAGCGGGAAATTTGCCGTCCAACAAATCTTGTTTATGTGAGATAATAAAGACATTTGAATCATCCCTAAGAGTGTATAATATCTTTATCAGATTATCCACTCCATCTGCGTCCATACTTGAATCAAATGTTTCGTCCAAGATTAAGAGGTTCGTATTAGCTGAGTTCTTCATTTTAGCGATATGGCGCCAAGAGAATAGAAGAGCTAGATCGATTCGTTGTTTCTCTCCTTCTGAAAAGGAAGAATATGAAAAGTCATCTCTGTGTCTTGACTTGATCGTCTCATTGAATGATTCATCTAGATTAAATGACACAAAGAAGTCTAAAATCTGAAGATGTTGATTAATCAACTTATTCATAACAGGAAGGTATTCCCGAATGATCTTTGTTTTAATACCCGTATCCTTTAACAGTTCAAAGATCGCTTCAATATATGTTTTAATGTGAGCTTGAGATTGTTGTTGTTTCTCAAGTTTTTTGATATGTTCCTCATTATCTTTTAATTCTGATTCAGCTTGTGTAGTATCAATTGATTTGATATCTGAATTAGATTCCATGCTTTTGATTTGATTTACACAATGCTGAATCGTACCTTCATTCATTCGGACATCAGTCTTAATCTTATTCAATTCATCCTGTTCTTGTTTCAAAGTATTCAGTTTATCTTGCAGTGTTTCAAGCTCATTATTAATACCTTTAAGAGAATCATTGATAGTTGTAGCACTCTTCTCAATATCATTCCTCTTATCAGTCTTTAGATCATCACTAATTAACTGATCACATGTTGGGCAGCAATCATTCTTTTCATAAAACTTAGCTTGCTTAACAAGCATTTTGATATCATGATTGTGTGTAGTCTTACTCGAATTTAATGTACCCTGATTTAAAACAACATCGTTAATGGACTCACTTAAGGCAGGCCACGCATCATCAAATTGTTTTTGAAGACTTTCATTGCGTTGCTGCATCAGATCGGCTTCATCTTTCAATTCTTGAATCTTCTTTTCATTCTTAACAGTTTGCTTCAGATCAATATCTTTAAGCTCTGTAATATGTTTTTTCTGAAGTCGGATCTTCTCGCGGGTAATGTTCATATCATTAACCGTATTATTAAGATCATTCTTTAACTTTGAGTATCTTTCCTTGGTAAGAACATTCATCTTGGTGAAGATTCCGATATCAAGTAGATCTTCAATCACACTGCGACGTTGTGCAGCTGGCAGTTGCATAAATGGAATGAAACTACTTGAACCCAGAACTACAACCTGATGGAATGACTTATGATTTAGTTTTAAGATATTACTCTCAAGAACTTTCTGATAATCACGCGTGTGTGACTCTTGATTCAATAGTTTATCGTTCTGATAAATCTGGAATGCACTAGGTTTGATAGACCGAAACACTCTATATTTGTTTCTGCCAACACTAAATGTAACCTCAACTTCACAGTTCTTACCATTAATGGTATTTACCAGTTGAGGCTTATTGATATTGCGATGAGGTTTTCCAAACAACGCGAAGGATAGAGCATCAAGCATTGTTGACTTACCTGCACCATTAGACCCTACTACAAGTGTAGCGGAATCTTTATTGAGTTGAATCGTTGTTGGATTATTTCCTGTACTAAGGAAATTTTTGTAGGTGAGTGTTTCAAAAATTATCATTATATGTCTGTCATGTTTTGAGCTTCAACATAGAGTTCATGCATAAGCTTTTTTAGTACTTCTTTATTCAAATCAGTTTCTGTGGCCTCAATATAACTATTTAATAGGGTGGGTGTATCAGCTGTATTAATTCCTTCGTCTTCTACATTATCACCAAGATACTCTTCAAATGATTCAGACACTTTAATTTCAAACGGGCCGATTCTTTGTAACTTATCAAACCATTTATCAAATTCGTAGAGATTCTTTTTATTGAGAATAATTACCTTAACATAAGTGTTTTTTAGGGTTTCTGTAATATCTGGAACATTATTTTCATCGTACACTAGCTTATGAAACATAGTATCATAATTTTCAACCGGTGTCAATTCCCTTGTTTCAGTATCAAGCACATGAAAATATTTCTGTTCATTGGCATCAGCAAATGTCAATTGAAGTTGGGTGCCAAGATAGTGAATGTTATTCCTGCTACTCTTGGTATGATAGTGACCTGACATCACTAGATCAAACTTGTCAAACGGCTTTGTTTCCATGCCGTGAGTGGCCTTAACACCTCGCATCATCTCAAAGCCGTCTAGTTCAAGGTGACCTGCTAAAATAGGTGCTGTAGTGTCTCGTATGGCCTTGAGTGACTGCTCTTCATTCGCAGCACACATCCATGGTAATAATAGCATATCAAGGCTATCATAAGACGCTACGGTTGGCTCAGTGACAACGTTAATATTGGCATATTGATCTAGTATCTCATTGAGAGAGTTCAATTCATTAGTGTTCTTATAATATACACAATGGTTACCAAGGATAATATCCATATGAATATCATGCTCTTCAAGTTTGGAAATAAAAGTCTTGTGATTATGCTTAAGAACCTTAAAGTTTACGTATTTGCGATGCTCAAAATAATCACCGAGATGAATAATCTTTTTAATACCATGTTCAAGTAGGTAAGGAAAAAATGTATTCTCATAAAACCTTGCAGAATAATCTAGAAAGATATCTGATCCATTCCTCACACCATGGTGAGTATCATTAATTATTGCCAATTTCATATTATTGTGCTATATAGAATTCTTCAAACTTATCAACAATCTTCTTTTTAGCTCGAGCTTTTCTTTTTTCTGACTTTCCAAATTCCTTAATGTTATTATCGCGAGTGCGAAGCATCTGAGATTTTTGTCTAACCTGATCAACAATATATTCAGAATTATTATTTTCATCAAAGTTTGCAAATGCGTCTGCACCTGCATAAGCAATATAACGTTCTTTAATATCTTGTTGCTTCTTCTCTTTTGCAATACGGCGGAGAAATGCATAATATGAAATCTGAGTAAAATAAGCAAAAGCGTTTGGTAATCCAGTACGCGTAGCCTTTTCTACGTTATAGTTCATAATAGCTTTAACACAATTCTCAACAGCGTCCATTACCATTTCTTCGCGATATGTATATGAAAAGAAATTAGGTTTGTGTGATAATCCTTCAGATATCTTTAAAAAACATGTCCCAATATAATTAGTGATTTTAGGTTCGAGTTTTTCTGCGGCCTTGGCCGTGTTAACAGAATTTACATAATCAACAACTGCTTGTGAAAATTCTTTATTATTTACGTAATGCTCTTTAGCTCTTCTTGCCATAATTATGTAGTATAATGATCATACAGTATAAAGTGTATGATCTGATTTATATGTTTATAGATTAGATATTAACGGTAAACAGTAATTGTTTTATTAACAACCCGTGTTTCATAGTGACCTGGTATAGTGTATAGAATATTTCCACTAACATCTGTTACATACTCATCTTCTACCCAAACCTCTTCTTTAACTTGTACTTGTTGTTGATGAGCCTGAACGCGTGGAGCTTGCTTCACAATTGCGACGGATTGTGAGTTTGTATTCTTTTTGCGCCATCCTTGGTTCTTTTGTCGGCTATATTCTCCTGCTACTACCGCAGTCACTCCGCCAATAATAGCGCCGGTTTCAGCATCTCCATCTCCTACGTTATTCCCGATGGCTGCTCCAGCAGCTGCGCCCAATAAGCCATCAATGATCATTTCTTGTGATGCACTTGCTGTAGAAGCCAGTGCTATAGTAAGTATAATTAGTTTTTTCATTATCCTTAATACTATACCATTTTAACTAAATGCCAACTAAATTAAATAAATCTTAATCGAATACTTCATTATTGACAGGTGATTGACTTATCATTATAATTAGTAAAAACAAAACAAAGACTAACTAGTTCAACTCTGGTTTCCAATCAAATCTTTTCTTATGTTTAATAGTATCTTCAATAGGTTTCATAGAATCAAGTTCATCAATATTATTAAAAGCCTCATTCATTAGTTCATCAAATTCGTCAGCATCCAAATGTTTTCTTAATTTAGTTGCAATTAAAAACTTAGAATAATTTGTTTTTAGATCAAACGGTGCTTCTGAACGAGTAATAATACTACTACTCATTAATTGGGTGGCTTCATCTGAATCAACTATAAGCCAATCAGATAGCATATAACCATTAGGGCTTTTTGATATTAAAGCGGGTGTTGTAGTAAATATAATACCAATATCGATGTCATCATCATCTTCAAAGTCAAGTTCTTCAGTTACTATATAACTGCCATCTACCAAGCGGTATGTGAATATGTTTAATTTGGATATGTAATCGTGTAAGTTTTCGCTCATAATGGCACTTCGTGTATTTCGTATTTAAATTTCTCTTTATTATAAATTTTAACTCTTTCTACAGCATGATTTAGTGTATAATTCTTTCTTTTCTTCCAAGAAAGATCGTCAGCTAAATCAAATATAATAGTCCCTTGGCCACTGTCACTTTTTCTTAACCCACGACCAATTGATTGTAAAACTCTAATCTGTGATTTAGTGGGAGAAGCAAATATGATGTTGTGTAGCTCTTTTATATTTATACCAGTAGAAAATGTTCCAGCGGAGGCTATTATAATTGCATTGTTCTCTTTTTCTGTTAACTCTCTTATTTTTTCTCTTTCCTCTGCACTAACGTTACCAGATACAAAAAACACTTTCCTTCCATTGGCTTGATCGCGTATTCTTTTAAATAAAGGTTCTCCGTGTTTTTTTACTAGATTATAGATAATCAAACTATTACCTTTTAAGTCTAATGCAAGATTTGTAATAAATCTATTTCTTTTTTCATACTCTGCAATAAACGTGATTTCTTCTTGATACGTTTTTTTACCGAATGTTTTTCGAACTTCGTCTTTATACTTTAATACAAGACATTGGATCGACAGATCAGCTAACGTTGCAGAATCTATAAGTTCTTTAGTTGAAATTACTTTATAAATTGATCCAAAATTACCAACTAAGGTTAACTCATTTACTTGACCACCATCAATAGTTCCTGTAGTACCGATTCTCATTTCAGCATTCACTAATCTATTCATAATAGTAGTAAGAGATTTTGCTTTAAATGTGTGGGCTTCGTCACCAATCACACAACCAAACTGCTGAAACCACTCAGGTTGGAGTTTAATGGCACTTTGCCACGTCGTGATAACTACAGACTGCTCGAAGGTCTTTTCCTTTCCAGAGTATATTTTATGTACGTCTTCTTCAACATTGAATTCAGGATCATCACTAGAATAGTCTGCAAAGTCTTTATACATTTGCTCAACCAAAGAAGTGGTAGGCACAATAATAATCGCTTTCTTATCAAGTTCTTCAGATAAGAAATAACGAATTAACATGTATATAATTAACGATTTACCAGAGCCTGTCGGTGATAGAAGGATACTTCTTTGGTTTGTAGTAGCATATTCAAATGCGTTCCTTTGATAGTCTCTAGGTTCAATAACTTTACCTCCACCACGTAGTGATAAACCATCAATAAACTTTTCGTTATAAGAGAATCGATTTTGTATATCCGCTGAAAGATCAACTTGATATCCCCTATCTTTTGCAAATTGTAATACTTCATTCAGTAGACCATGCGAGATTGTACTATTCATACGATTATACAATCTAATCTTACCATCCCAAAGCTTATTCTTAAATGCAGGCATCCATTTGTAACCTTCTGCGTAGAATGTAAAGAACTCCGAAATCTCTTGAAGAATACCTGAGTCACTGCTTGTCACATACAAGGTTGCTTCATTCTTCTTTTCTATACAAATGTCCATATTAGTGATTGGCAATCAGTTGACTTTTGATTATAATTGGTTTATTCAAAACAAAGCAATACAAGACCTATCTAGATCTATATAATCAAGGTGATATAATATATCTTATATACCAGACGTAAATTTACGAAAGTCGAGTATATTTTTAATATGTGAATGTCTCCACCGAATATTATTCATAATCTCTTCTAATGTGTCAATTAACACTCTTGAATATTGAATTCGATCTTTTATTTTGATTATGTCTTTATCTGCATTATAATAGAGCTCCATATCAGACTTAAGTGGCTTTACGCCATCAAATGGATCATACGCCCACCCTCTCTTATCCATTTCAAGTTGAGACATCTTGCCTGTGAAATAAGTCCACTTTTCTTTTCTTAGCAAATCTAACTTGTTTTCGTTTGTTTTGAGCTGCAGTTTTGCCACAGAAAACAATTCTAGGTATTTGGCATGCATCTTCGATGTTTCTACCGTTACCCTATCAAGCTCATTTTCATTAATGATAGAATCTGTATTCCACATTTTAATTACATTATCTAAAGAAACCATATAATTATTTATAGAAACTTAAAGTAGTCATATCTAAAGCTTACATCTGCTTGAAAATACTCAACATCTGTATTCTGCGAATTAAACTCTAGGGACGCAATAGATGTTGGGTATATATTAGTAAATTGCACTTGTCTATTCACGTTTGAATGACTAGTCATGATTAGAAGAATTGCATCATGTACTTCGATTGATTCGTTATCACGATTACTAATAATCCAATCATATATTTCTTTATATACGACTAGATCTTCATCAATTGCAATCCGTACACTGAATTCATCATACGATACATCACCTGGCATATAACCTTTGAATTGTCTAAAGTTCGTTTCAGTTGTCCCAAGGCTTACTGTAGGTAACGCTGCTGATGTACAGAAATATTCAGTATTCGCAAACTTTTGTCTATTAATTACCAGCTTAAATCCTGTTGGAGATAAGAAGTTATAATTATCTGTAATATTACTCTCTGTTGGCATATTACTATTTATGCAAAAAAAGAGGTCCCCTTTCGAGGACCTCTTAAAATTGAACTTAATTAATTAATTAAGCGTTTGAGTCTTCAACGTTAATATCAGTAACGCGGAAGATTCTGAAGAATGTGTTAGAGCGGACAGCACCAACGGAATCCTTAACTGTTGCACCTGCACCAGACGCGAATGGATTTGCGACCATGCCGTAGCGAGTCTTGAATCCAATCTTAGGCTGGAATGTGTTCTCGTCAATAGCGCGAACCATTGTGAGAGGTACATATGGGCAATAGAAGAGACCAGCGTCATATGGGTTAGTACCACGATATACAACTGTAGCATAATCTGATATAGCGTAAGGATCGATGTAAACCTTCATGCCAGTATTCAATGTACCAGCAAAAGTGTTACCTGATGTATCAACATTCAATCCCTTGTGATCATAATCGAGTTGACCAGTCGCTGCAAGAGCTGAAGCAACGTTAGAAGAGCAAAGGACAACGTTGCCCTTGCCTCTACGTGTACGACGTGCAATTGTGTTAGACTCAAGTTCGATTTGAGTAAGAAGTGACTTGAACTTCTCACCTGACCAACGGCCATCAGCATCAGCAGTCAAAGAGAAAGTACCCTTTGCAGCAGTGCCACGATTTGCACCAGCACCATGAACATTATCATTACGTGCACCAAGCTCAGCAGTAGCATTGATTGTTCTAATAACTTCACGATTCATTTCCCCAAGGATTTCAGTCGAAAGGATATTAGCCAATTCAGCTTCAGCATCAAGACCGTGAACAGCCTTGAGATCTTGTGCAAGCTCAGTTGTGTACTCAGCCTTAAGGCCACGTGTTTTAGCAGTAACGATAGACTTCTCGATTGAGAAACCCATGTCATTGAAGAAGTCACCTTCACCTTGGCTTGTTGGAAGACCAGTGCCGTAGTTAGGTACTTGAGCATCCAAGTCGCCGATCGGGCTGTCGAGGCCGTCACCAAAAGATGGATCTGTTTCATCAACCACCGCATCATCACCAGAGAAACCTGTGGAAGGCTCATTGAAGAATGCTTCTTCATCATTAAGACCAATATCACCGCGTGGTGAACTAGTGTTCTTACGGCTCTTCATTGCGAAGATAAGACCAGTAGGACCTGACATTGGCTGAACACCTGCTACATCAAAAGCGACGAGGTTAGGCATTGCGCGTCTGACCAATGAGATAAGAACTGGATCATAGTTAGTGATAGCAGCATTACCGCTACTGTCACCAGCAACGTTATTCTCTGAGATCATACCAAACTCAGCTCTTTCTTGTCTAAGAGCGGTTTCAGTATTTTCAAGGAGCTTAGCTGTAACAGCCTTACGGTAGCTATCTTGGAAAGCAGGTGCATCAGCATGTTCTAATACTGGTTCCCACTTTGCGATTTCTTTTTGTGCATTTAGCATATTAATTTCTTTCCTTTGTGTTGTTGTTGTTGTTGTTTGGTTGGGATATTATTTCTTTGCAAGAGCTTTTACATATGCTTTCATATGATTAGGAAGTCTATCCATTGGATTACCTTCACCCTCGACAATAATTTCAGTTTCACCATGTACATCTTCTGTAATTTCTGCTACTTGTTTCACTTCTTCTTTAAGATTAAAGAGAGATGACTTAATAACTTTAACTTTAGACGCAAATGATTCTTTGCTATTGAATTCGATGTCTTCAAGAATTGTTCTGAACTTGTGCAACTCAGTTTCTGAAAGATCATGTGCTGATTCTGCAATAACTTCGTTTCTTTCATAGTTCTCAACTTGATTTTTCATCACGTTAAGTTCTACTTCTGTGTCAGCTAACTGCCCTTGTACACTGTGTACTTCATCAGTTAACTCTTCTACGATATCACGTTTTTCTTCAGGAATATCAATGTAGTTTTCTACGAATAGATCTTTAAGAGAAGTAATAAAGTTTTCAGCGATATCACTTCTAAGAGATGAAATTACTTCAACTTGATTATCTTCGATCCAGCTTTCTACTACATAAGAAAGATAATTATCAATCTTTTCGACAAGTGTATCACGTACACTGTCAACTTCTTCCTTCAGATCTTCGTGATACTGAACTTCTAGGTCTTCTTGCATTTCAATAACTTTCTTAGCAATTGCTGCTTCAAAAAGTGTTGACGCTTGAGACTTAAAGTCCTCACTAAGACTTGCATCGTTTTCAATTAATGTATTCAGAGCAGATGTAATTTCAGATGATTCACCTTTAAAAGCTGTCTTCTGTTTGTCATCTTGAAACTTATCAAGTTGATCAACAGCAGCAGTTAAATTAGATGAGCTCATCTTCTTCATTTCCTTATACATAGCATTCAAGATTTCAAGCTTGGTTGCATTTGGACGAAGCGAATCGCCTGCAGTAGTGTTTTCACACGCAGCAGCTAAATCATTTTTCTTCATTGCTTTCAATTTTTGATAAGCAGCTTGAAGTTCAACTGATTTATTTTCTGGCTCTTCCTCTTCTTCAGATTCTTCAAGATCTTCATCTTCGTCATCTTCGTCATCTTCGTCATCAGATTCTTCAAGATCTTCATCTTCTTCATCTTCAGATTCAGATTTTTCTTCGTCATCAGATTCTTCTTCATCTTCATCCTCTTCTTCTGTCTTACTTGCCTTTTCGCCAAGTAAGATGTCAGTAATAGTATTAGATAAACCAGATTCTGTAACAGCTGATTCTTCGGCGGTTTCTTCAGTTGTATCCTGTTCAACCTCCTCATTAGCTAGCAGTTGCTCTGTGATATCTTCAATGATATCTTCTTGTTCTTTTGTGTTTGTACTTTGCATATAGCTTTATTATTAATGATTAGAGTTTGGAGAGGAAATCACTAAAAATCCTTCTCTGAGCTTCTGCAAGTTCAGATTTGGACGCCTTATGAATTTCAGTCTCGTATTCTTCAATTTGTTGAGGTTTTAAAATACCATTCTCCCAGATCCATTCTACACCTTCCATAATTCCATTAACGAATGCTTCTGGTGCGCTTGGATCTTGAACAATATCAACTGTAGAAAGAACAAAATCCCCTTTCACCAGTGTTTGACCATTTTTATCTTCAACTGTTCCCATACCACGACTAGAGACACCTAGTTTAACACCACCTTCAACAAGACCTTTCACGATATTACCCATTGGTGTGTTTAACACAAGTGCCTTTCCAACAACATCATTACCCTCAAATCTGAGTTCGGTAATTCTGTGTGAAACTTTATCAAGATTAATAGCTGGACCGTCGGGGTGATTTAATTCACCAACCGCGCGTCCGGTATTAACCTGCTCCTTAACGTACTTTTCAGTTGCCTTTTGCAATACGTTTTTAGGATAAATTCTTTTATTTTTGTTAAGCTTATCTGCTTGCATAAAAACACCTTCAATAAAGGTATTCTTATTGCCTTTTTCATCTTTCTCAATAAGATAATCGAGTTCTGAATCTAAATGTTCTGTAATTAATTTCATATTACGATCTTGTAAGTTCGCTTTGTTGACCTAATTGGAAGAGGTGAAAATCGGCTGTTCCTTTTTTGTATGTATTCTTCTTTTTAGGATTATCTTCTCCGTCCTGATATACCTTATTTCGAACAAGCGCTTTAGCTAAAGTACTGTTATCATATATCTTACCGAGCAAATCATCAACATCGCTATCTGAAATTTTAGTGTTTCCACCTTTCAAAAAGTCTTTTGCATTAAGTGCTTCCTCGAGTTCAACCGATTCATCAACAGATTTATTAAAAATGTCAGCAGTAACAGCGACTCTTTTTATATCCATTGACATTTCCAGCTTGTCACTAATCGCAGTATTAAAATGTTTTTGTGCTGCGCCTTCATCACCATTGACTAAAGCGTCAAATATTTTTCTTGCATTTTCCATATCTTATATTTATAATAATTTACATTTTGAGGTTTAAACGTCGTCAATTTCGCCTTCAGTATCAGGCTCCGCGGCAATTTCACCGTCGATTCTTTCGATATCTTCATCGGATTGACGTAGAATATTATTACGAATCCATTTTTCAGAGTAATATTTACCAACAAATTCACCAAGAATATTTAATGTTTCCACTCTTTCACGCAGAATTTCAAACTCTTTTAGTTCAGAAAAATAGTTATCTTCTAAAAAGTCAATAGAAATAGCATCTTCAATTGTATCCCATTCACTCTGTTTAATAATGCCTTTAAGGATTAACTGAATTCTTAACGCGTCGATTAACAAAAAGGAAAACGATTTTCTTAATCGATTCACAAACTTTTGGAATTTAACCTCATCACGTGAAACTTCTGTCGCTCTACCAAAGGCATATTGTGATTCAGGATCTAATCGCGAAAGAGGAACATTTAATGCTTTATATAGTTTCTTTTGAAAGAAAATAACATCATCAATTTGACCAAGATTTTCTCCACCAGGAAGAGTTGTAATCTCTGTACCTCTGCCACCTTCTCTTCGTGGCATATAAAAGTCTTCAAGCATCGACATATGTCGGGTATCATCTTTAATCTCACCAGTAGATGAATCATAAACAAGCTTGTTGCGATATTTACTCATCACAGATTGTACATATTCTTCGGCCTTACCCTTTGGAAGATTGCCGACATCAATATAAAAGATTCGTCTTTCTGGCGCACGAGATAAACGATAGATGACAAGGGAGTCTTCCATCATACGAAGCTGATTCACTAACTTCATAGCTTTATGAAGATGCGAAATCATTTTTTCATTAGCGGGATCAAAGATACCTGAAGGACACGAAATAATAGCATCACTCGCTATTTTAATACCAGAAGTCGCGCCGTTACTAACAAATGAAGTGGCAGCATCGCTTGTTTCTTCAGAGTAGATATAATATTCTGCAACCGTCTTAGGAATTTTAATACCTGTTTTAGCATCAATTACTTTCTTAACCTCTTTAACCTTTCTTAAATGAATTGGGTTAATTTGTCTAAGTTCACGAATTCCTTTATTCAGACTACCCTCACTGGTAACTACATGAAAATATAATCTACCATCAACATACCACTCTCTAAAAAGATCTGATCCTTTTCTGTTAAATTTATAAAGCTTACAAACATTACTGAATTCTTCAGTAATCTGTTTTTTAATAGTTGCAGGAATATCTAACTCCTGCATATTTAATTCAGCTGGTGTAGATATATCATCAGACACAATTGCTGCATCAACAATATCATTAATTGCTTGTTCGCATTCTGGTTGCGCTGCAGATTCTCTATACTTAAGAATAAGCTCGCGATCTGAGCCTGCAGATGTACCGTCAATATCAACGTATTGACCATAGTAACCGCCCGCTGAAACTGCGGTGGTACTTTCATAATCTCGTTTTGAAACAAATGATTTTAGCTTAGCATCTAATTTACCTTCACGCGACCCTATCTTTTTGCTAATATCTGCTCCAAATATATTTTCGTAAGAAATCTCTGACATAATATTATTTATACAAATAAATACGGGCCTCCATAATTGAAGGCCCGTATGTTAAGTGTTTTAATCTATTTACTAATTAGCTGGTAACTCCAGCTGCTTTCCAATACTGATATGCAAACTCAACTGTATATTCTTCAATTGTGTCAATAGTTTCATAACTAAGATCAATACCGGCAACATTAATTGGAAATGCTCCAACAATATTAATAGTTTTAATTACTTCTTCTTGGCGATTCAACTGTTCGATGATCAAATCCGCCTGATAGTCAGATGGATTTAAAATACCTGTTCCATTTTGGTGTTCATTAATTCCGTTAACCCACCGCTCGAAAGAATTTCGAACTTCAAATTTATCTTCATTAATGACTGTAATAGTCCAGTTTTCAAACACACGATCGCCTGCAACCTTCAATTGGCGTCCTCTAAAAGGTACGTCAATTTGACCAACCTGTGAAGACGGCAGTTGAGCCGCTTTACATAGGAAGGAGGTTAGATCAGAATTACCGCCAGCATAGCCAGGGAAATTGATTGTTGCTCTAAAAAGGTTTGCGCGTGCTCCGCCACCTGATAATTTTGCTTTTAAGTCGTCTACTTTTAAACTCATGTTAATTTATCCTTTCTTTATTTATATGATTAAGCATTAGTTAAACCAACAACTTCAGAGAAATCAACACCAGTTCTTGTTGCGATAAAGTTCAATGTAATGAAGTTAATCGAACGAGCTGGTTTAATGAAGATATCTGCTACAAAACGGTTGGTATCAATAACTTGACCTGTATTATTTGTTGCATCACATATTACTAAGAAATCAGTAATACCACGACGACCTTGTACATCCCTCAAGAACGGTTCAACCGCATTTCTGAAAGTAGCTCGTGTGAACTCATCATTGAGTTCAAAGAGTTGGTACTTAGCAGCAGTTGCAATTGCCTTTTCAAGAACGATGAATAATCTACGAACGTTAATACGATCAAAAGCAGATGGCTTTGATTGAAGCGTCTTATCCCCGAAGAGTACAATACCTTGACCTGGAAAAGCAACGATTGGATTAATTCCATTCTTATAAAGCGAATCTCTTTGTACTTTATTAGCATTGAAATCAACCTTAGCTACATTTCTCAAATTACCTCTATTGAATCCGGCTGGCGAAAACCATGCGTCTGCAACAGTATCGGTATTAGCGCAAAGACCCGCAAGATGACCTTGGGAACCAATGCTGATGAACTTATCATTATACTTGTCGTACATGTAAAGAGAAGTTGAACCAATTACACCATAAGAATCAGGTGCACTCAGAGAACTTTTGTACTCATTTACATTATCCAAGGCGTTATTAGCAGACTGTCCCTTTGTAGCATTAACTGGAGGAGAAACAAATGCAACAGCGTCTTTTCTACCTGTGGCTACAGATAAGACCGCGTTGCCAAGTGTAGTATTTTCGACAGCACTATCTGATTCAGTGAAAATAAGATTTACATCTTCAGTTTCAGCATCGCTTAATAGATCTAAAGCAGTAAGAATCAAACCATCGTTTCTAGCAACAGTACCATCTGTACCACCACCAAGAGAATATGTACCAGCAGCTGCGTCAGCTGTTGTAACACCAGCAATATCAGATGGAATATAAACCCACTGTGAACGTGCGTTAATAACATCAACATAATAGTTGTTTGAACCGTCAGATGACTTAGCTGTTGAATCAACACCTAAGAAAGGCCAATTTTCAACAACTAGCTCTGTTAGTTCGCTGTTATCACCAGTGAACTCTTTTGCTGTTGTAGTTACAAGAATGTGTAATTCATTAGCCAAATCAGGTGCTTGATCAAAAGTACCTGCTACGTCAAACGTGCCACCATCTGCACCAACAAAAGAGTTTGAGGCAAATGAACTATGATTTACAATATAAACACGTGTTTTATTACCGATTGAACCGGCGTATCTTGAGTAAACATCATCTTCCATACCACTTTGGCTAGATTCAAAATGTTCATCATTTTTAATAAGCTGTCTGTCAGCGCCAGTGCCATCAGAAATCTCAAACGCAAATGCACCTGTTACGATTTCACTATCTCCATAAACGACTTGACCTGTGGTGTATCCAACGCCACCATCAGTAACAGCAACACTGCTTAACTTAAATGTAACATCAACAGTCAATCCTTCACCAGTGCCTGCACCACTCACAAGAGTAGTTGTTACATTGGTTAAAGCGCCTGCTGATAAACCTTTAAGCTGAGCTGGAGTAAACTCTACTAAAGCACTTGCATTAGTAAGTCTAATAGATTCTACATCTCCAACTGGGGATGATGCGGCGTCAAGTGCTTCAACATTAAGTTGAAGTGTTTTACCTCCGAGTGTAATAGAAACAATATCGTCTTCTTCATAACCAACACCTGCGTTTGATAATGCAACAGTATCAACAACATATTTTGCTGCTGATAACTCTGCACCACTACCGGTACCGCCAGTGATTGTAAAGTTTTCTAGAATATCTGAACCTGCAGAGATACTATTTAAGGCTGCAACTAGACTTGCGTCAACAGTTACTCCTTCAATAGCTCCATTCAATGCACCGCTAGATGCATTCATTAGTTCATTTTCGTTTGCGCGAACTGTTTTAAGAGCTTCGCCATATTGTAAGAACGATGCGGCTTCATAGAATGATCGTGCATATTGATCATTCGGTTTGCCAAATCGGTTTGCTAGTTCATTTTCAGAGCTCAATAGAGCAACTTGCTCGATTGGCCCCCATCTGAACCTACCAGCAAATCCACCAATAGATGTGGATACTGCCGGTATGACATTGGTTAAGTCAATTTCTTTTACCTCGACTCCAGGTGATACTTGAAACGCCATAATTTTCCTTTCAGTTGTTTTAGTTGTATAATAAGTTTAGTAAACATAATAAGATGCAAGTCACTTCACTTAACATATTTATAGTTATGTAAGTTTACAGATTATTCCACTCTTTCTGTTGTTGTATTAAATTATCATATACATCATTTGGCTTATTATCTTCAATAAATGCAAAAGGCAGTAAGTCAGACTCCATCTCTCTTATTCTATCTTCATACAATAGTGTTTTAAGATCCATATTTATATTAATTAAATGTCCAAAGGCGTCAGATGATATAAACCATGCAAATAAAACAAAGTTCATAATTAAATCGTCGTGATTACCGTTAGATGCTGCAAATGAAGATCCTTTAGATTCAAATGTTGTAATCTCTGTAATAGTATCTCTATCAACAATTTTAAGCTTACCACGTTCAACTAGATCCTTTAGATTAGAACATCCAATTCTCTTAATCTTCTTAGTCATTGAAACACCAATTCCCCCCGCTTTAGCTGCCGATTCTACAAATGTATTCTCATACTCATAATCATAGTATACTGAATTACATACAACAGGACCAACATCATTATTTTCAATTAATAAAATTGCTTCATTATAAAAGGTCGCAATTTTAACAATAATATCAGGGAATAACAGTGGAGATATCATATTATCTCTAAACATACAAACTTGCTTAAACGCATCTGGTTCAACACGAAACACATTAAACGTTGAATAGTCTTGCCCTCGTCCCTTTGATACGTCAACACACATAACATATGTATAGCCATCAATTGGCTTTTCATAATATGAAACACCATTCTTATATTCCATAGGTTCTTCACCCTTTAAAGATAATATAGTATTTGAATTAATAAGGGTATTAGATCTACCAAGGAAAGAATTACCAAACTCTTGCTGAAATTGAAATTCTGAAGTATTTGAAATTGTTTGTCTCTTCCATTCTTCATCTCGACCTGGCACGTCAAACCAATCTACACGAAATGGTTTAAATTCATTTTTACTTCTAACAGCACCTTCATATAGTCTATGAAATATATTACCAACACCATTCGCGGTTGAAGTAATAATCACCTTTGTCTCTTTACCTGCAGACACAACTGGATATGTTGATGTGTAGAATTCAGCTGCGTTTTCAACAAAAGCAAACTCATCAAGGAAAAGAAGATTCACTGATAGACCACGAATAGAAGAACCAGATGTAGCTGCAGCAATAATCTTAGTGTTATTTCCGAATGTGATATTACCTTTATTCAAAGCCTTACATCCAGGCTGTAAAAAGAATGGGAGATTCTCAAGTGCTAATGTGACACGAGATAACATCTCTCTTGCTGTTGCACCTTTATTCGCTAGGATCGCTATTGTCTTTTCTGGGTGAAAGACTGCATACCATAGAATGTAAATAACGGTACTGATTGACTTACCAGACTGTCGACACGCTAACACAATAGAGAATCGATTCTCATTGAAGTGTTTAAACATTCTTTCCTGATATTCGTATGGCTTAAACGGAACTAAACCAGTGTCAAGCGAAATTACTTTGATGTATGTCTCAGCAAAGTAGATAGGATCTTTCATACACTTTACATATTCAGAAACTTCTTCCTGTGTAAAACTGTCTTGAACACCATCTCTCTTAACTAAATTATTTCCAAGATAGGTTTTATTATCAGGATTCATTATTCTTCAAAAACTTTTGTAGTTCAGTAGTAGAACCGACAAAAATAGCATTATTTGTAGTACTGCTACTACTAGCTTTTTGATCTTCAGACTGTGTCAAATCCCTTCTCTTCTTCTGTAAAGTAGTAAGTTGATCGATCATTTCAGTAGTAGTTTTAAACATACCAGCAAGGACTTCAAATGCACGAGGGTGTTCAGTTTCACTTGCAAGAATCATCATATTATCAATAGCTTCTTCAGCCTTAATAATAAGAGTTTTAATCTTTTCGCGGGAATACACATAATCTTCTTCTGTATCCGCAACAATTTCTGTCTGAGCTACCTCAGATTTAATCTTTTTTAATTGTTGTGGGATGTGTGTTTCAAGCGCTGCTATAATATCATCTTTAGTCTTATTCATAATATAACTATATGACTTCATCAAAGCCAAATGTATCTATAATTTCATACGGAGAATCTTCACTGGCTGCAGTCCGTATTGTTTCTATTGGTACATCATCAATTGTTTTTTCAACTAATGAAGTATCATGTAATTTTGCATCAACTTTATAAATTACTTTACTCGACTTAACTTCACCAATAAAACGAACTTTCATTGTAAAATTTAAAGTGTAAACAATTACTCTCCTTGTTTCAAACTCACCTTCATATTCATCTTGTAATGATACGTCTGTTAATGTAATTGGTACATCAACACTTTGACCAGGTCCTTCCATATCATTAATAGCTACAGTAAATTCAGGTGTAAATGTTGGTAATATTTGTTCAACGATTTGCAGTGCTTCATCTTGTGCTTTTGCTAATATGTTTAATTCTAAAGATAAAATATAAGGAACACTTTGGTAAACAAAGTCTTTAGAATTACCAACATCACCCGTAAATTTTTTATTTAGTTTATTTAATTTGATTGAAGAATCATAAGAAATATCTGTTATATTAAATGACATTCTTGGCACCTTGATCGCAATGTGCTCGGCACCACGTGCTTCTTGCTCAAGCCGCGCTAAAAACTTCTGACGAGGACCATAAGAAATAGGGACACGCTCAGCTACACTGTTATATCGTTTGATTGAGATATTATTGAATACCGCACCAAAAACTGAAACAGCTTTTCTTAATGTCTGATTATAAAAATGAGTACCTAATAACATAATTATTCTATTTAAATGGGATTTCTTGGATCACCAAATGGATTTAATTCGCTAAAGTCAATAAAGTTATCACCAATATTATTAAATTCTTCATTTTGTGCAAACGAATCATTATCGTCGATTGCATTAAAGGAGTCTGTAGTGATAATAGGATATGAAGCACCTGAACTTACTCCTATAATATTTCCGCCATCGACATTATCAGGTAAGACTGTCGGTCCAAATGGTGTGTTACTGCCATCAGACGCAACCTGGCTAGAAATATCAATTGTTCCTTCACCCACAGTTGATACTTCACCAGTAACTGTAATTCCACTTGTTGTATTTGTTTGCGTTACATCTTCACCAACTTGATATATACCTGAGCCTTCTCCAAGTGATAATGTTGTTCTACTAGCAAATGCAGTTTCAAATAAATCTATTTCATCAACTCCAGTATCAATCGCTTCATTGCCATATTCAAATAATTCACACTTAAGCTTAAATGTCGGAATATTTTGTAACTGATAGAACGGGGTTTCCTCTTCTACATAGTGTATCTCAAACAAACCTTTGACTAATGGAAAATAGATTAAATCACCTTCTTGTGGCCGAGGCTCAAATGTTGGTTGAAACCTACCAACAAGCTGTTCCCATCTACGATTAGCGACAACCAAACTCATCTGATCTCTCATCTCTAAGCCAAACTTAGAAAGTAAATCACCTTCTCCTTCAAAGCCATCAATGTTTTCGACATACATTTCAATTTGAAATGCCTGGCCAAATTCACTCAGAGATGCTTCATTGAAAATACCATCTTCATTGATAATGCTGCGAGGCAGATAATATACATCGTGCCCGTATATACGCAAACCTTCCACAACTATATCTTCATACAAATTCTTTTCAGATTCTGCACCTAAACTAAAATATTGATTCCTTGGCATAATGTATTAACCTACGTAAAAATGTGGTGGCATCTCGTATGTGAGTTGCATATCTTCTTCAATTTTTTCGATATCTTGAACCGCATCATCATAGATTTGTCGACCATTAAGAGTAACACCACCTGGCAATTGCATTCCTTCGAATTTAATTAAATTTAAACCCCACTGTCGTTTAATCAACGCCGTTGCGTATTTCTTTAAAAATCTATCGTTATAAACATCCAAATACAAATTAGGATCAAGTGTTTCATAACCTTCAATTATAATATACTTACCTTCATTAATCGTATTAATCCAATCTTTTTCAATATATAAACGATTTTGGTGTCTTGAAAAAGTTATCAACTCTTGTATACCATTAATGTTTCTATCAATCATTGACATATATTGCTTTGTCATTTCATAATCTACTAACTGCCCTGGCTGTCTTAAATTATAAAAATCTTGGAGATGCAACTGATAATCAAGAGAAAACATACTAGTGCCTTCTTGTGACTGATTAAAGGGAAACACACGATTAACAAAAAGAAAATTATCAGGTAGAGTAATATATTTATTTAAAATATCACCCGCCTCAACTTGATGCTTTTTATAAATGCGTACTACCGCATCTGAGTGATATTCCTGATAAAACTGAATCGCTTCATCAATTCTATCTTCAACCTGATCTTCATCAACATTAATCTCGATCACGGGTGCGCCTAGATTACGAAGACAATAATCAATTAATTTCTGTCGTGAATTTACAATAGCCATACTTCTATTTATACAATATTGTTATATATTAAGTGCCCGCAATTCTTCGTATTGTAACAGCTGGAATGCCTTGGTACGACGACGGATTTAACGCCTCAAGACTATCCCAACTATTATCATCAGCATCAACATATATAGTAAGTGCAGAAACAGTGTTCGCAAAAATATTTATTCCGCTAAATGCGCTAATCGGACAAAAGGCAGTGACGGTATTCAAATTAGTATTCACTGCAAAAGCAGAATTGCCAATACTTGTAACAGTGCTTGGGATATCTATGCTTGTAAGATTGTTATCTTTAAATGCAGAGGCCCCAATTATGTTTGCGCTTGTTCCGATATTAAGTTCAGTGATAAGATTATTTTGAAAAGCAGAAGCTTCAATCCTCAAACCAGCAGTCGCGGTATCTGCAAATGTAACTGAAGTGAGCAAATTGTCTTTAAACGCACTATTACCGATAGATATAACAGAACCTGATATACTTAGAGATTCGAGTAAATTAGCTCTAAAACATTGACTACCGATAGATGTAACAGAATTTGGGATATCTATATTGGTGAGTTTCTGATATGCAAATACTGAATTTTGAATTTCAGTAACAGATGTAGGAATCGTAACCTCAGTTAGAATATTGAGTGAAGAGCCGGGCGCGTTCGTGTTGAATGCGCTATTGCCAAGAATTGTAACAGCATGACCAATGTCAGCCCTTACCGCATTATCTGGTACAGCGTCAGGATTTAATTGACCAGATGCAAATGATCCAAGTGTTGTTCCATCATTAAGGAAAAATAGCGTCCCTACATTTAATGATTTGGCGATAGCTATCTCAGCTGCATTATCCTCAATCGCAGTTTGTTGTGCAGTTGAAATTGGCTTGTCTAGATCCGAAGTATTGTCAACGGCATCAAGCCCCAAAGATCTTTTACTTACATCTCCAATGACAAGTGACTTCGCTGAAATCTTTGCAGAAGTATTTATTTGTGCGTTAATCTTTGCAGAAGTATTTATTTGTGCGTTAATAGTTGTCATGTTAAGCAGTAGTTACACGAGGAGTAACGTCAACTTGACCTTCGACAACACGTGTTACTGCTGCAGGATCTTCGCCCGAAAGAATCTCGATATCATATACATATCTGCCGTATTTTAAGAGCGATGTCTGTGCGGCAGTTAAAGAACATGTGAGTTCAGAATCAGAAACATTAATAGAAATATCAAAGTCAACTGATGTAGATGAAGTATATGATTTTCTTATCTGTCCACGAGCAGTGTAACTTGCTAGATCAAGTAATCCAACTGTATTTGTAAGATCAAGTGTGAAACTGAAATCTGAGCCTTGATCTATGAATAGGTTTGCGTAAGTTGCCATGTGAACTATTTATACATATTATAATATACATGTTTATAACTTTAAACATATATAAATAAAGTTATAACATAGACTTTCATAATCAAACAACAAATTAAGTGAAAGCATATTTCAAGACAGAGCTCAAAGCAACAGTTTCAGGTTATTTTAATGGTAGCAAATTCATTCGTACAGTTACGCTGTTAGAAGATTTGGTATTCTATACAAAGGCAGGTGATTCTATCACTGTTCCTAAGGGGTTTGAGAGTGATGGAGCGAGTGTGCCTAAAGTATTCTGGTCAGCCTTTCCACCATTTGACACATATCTACCTGCAGCGGTCGTACACGATATTCTATGTGTACAAGCTCATGACGATAAGTGTTTAT
>Ga0209223_10000955_pt1 | contig 32753 bp, 20 predicted proteins | sample COG_06_FD_184750 | JGI IMG/M metagenome (GOLD analysis project Ga0209223, IMG submission 184750) | Pelagic Microbial community sample from North Sea - COGITO 998_met_06 (SPAdes) (version 2) | ecosystem: Environmental > Aquatic > Marine > Neritic zone/Coastal water | place: Helgoland, sampling...
CAGCGAACCACGTTTTTCAGCTTCATTCTATTCATAAACAGCTTGTATTTACTCTGCTCTTCTTTCCACTCAGCTAACCACTGATCACCAGTACGCTCCGCATCAATGAATACGGCATTAGTAATCATAATGGGTATTAAGATCGTCAAGTGAACAACGACACTAATCGCCGTACTGTAACCCAACCAGCCTATGTAATAGGTCGCAATAAAACCAAAGGTGATGCTCCAGATGGTAAATAGTACTAACATAAAGTATGACTGCAGGGTGTTGTCTGGGATAAATCTCAATGGATTAAATTTCACATCCATCACCTTTCGCCAAAGGTTAACCACCTGCATTATTGATCGTTTAAAAATATTTGGCTTATCCATTTCGGTCTCCATTATTGTTGCTTTTATACGGCCTTAGCCCCTGTAGCAAAGTGTATCATCAAATAGCTGGCGGGGTTACTAAGAGCTGAGTTGAGTGTTAAATAACTGGCTAGTTTAGTGGCGTTTCAATCCAATTTTGCAATGCGGTAGTATAAGCCGTATGGCTATTAGCGATCGTTTACTTAAATACTTTAATCGGAAGAAATCAGACTCTACTGATAAAAACCATACGCGTTATAGAAACGACATCTGTAACCATTGGGACCTGGATTATATGTCTGCGGAAGACATTGATAAGCTTCTTGAGGACGGCAATGTCGAGACCACGGTAGTGCGTAGGAAGAAGGATAGATAATCATCGTTGAGACCATTGCCGGGTCTTCTTTGCCGCACCTAGCGTTGCCTCAGTCACCATCAGTTGAGAGAAAAACATTAGCCTTAGACTAAAATGGAAAACCCTGGACATTCAGTTTAGCAGCATAAATCCCCGCGTTTAAGCAGGTAGCATCACCACATTGGCGGGCGTCTTCCCCATCCATAGGGTCCGTTAAGCCCGTTACAAATACGGTTTTTCCATCCTCTCCACCAAAGGCAATATTGGTGACAATATGAATGCCTTGCACCGTTAACTGACCCACCTCTCTATAATTTTTATCGAGTATCACAACGACCTGACCGTCAGTTCTGTTGATTAACGCCCGGGTCGTAGTCACATAAATATTTCCGCTGCAATCTTTCCCCAATCCATCAATGGGCGAGTTTAGTAATTGCTGTGGGTTCGATACTTCGCCTGCTTCTAGGTCAAATGCCCACAGACCCCGTAAGCCGCCGACAATAAGCTGCTGTTGATCCAGTGACAAAATAATCCCATTGGGTTTATCACGGAGAGCGGGCACAAGCTCAGTCACAGCAGTGGTACTGACGTTGCCATCGGCAGTGATCGTATAGATACGTTGCCCAGGGGCTGTTGATCCGGGTTTTCCGCCACCTTGAATACTGTCTACGCTAATATTTGAAGGGGTATTCCAATTTGGATCAGTAAAATAAACCCTATCATCATGGGCAACGGTTAAGTCATTGGGCGCGTTGAACCGTTTGTTATTGTAGCCGGACGCAATGGGCGTTATTTCTTGGGTGGCCCAATCGATAATGGAGAGAGAGCCGTCTAGCTGCCGAGCGACCAATAAATTACCCCTGCTATCTAATGCCAAGCCATTGGTGCCCGCAATACTGTCGTTCATCCAGATCTGTGGCGCTTCCCCCTCAACCCAGCGCCATATTGTGGTTTGGTTGGTCAACACAAAGCCTTGTTTATCTGGCGGGTGTGATCCCATATTCGAGTAATAAAGCGCTCCATCGTGCCAGACCGGACCTTCAATATTGTTATACCCCTGATACATTAATGGAATGTTTGGCACGCGCGTAAGAGTTACGTTGGCTAGATTGAGCGCTAACTCTTCTGAGCCTACAGGGCAATATTTTCCATTCGCATCAGTGATTGATGTCGGATTATCGCTACTAGTGGGCGAGATCGTTCCCGAACATGAAGCCGCTAGAAAACTTAAGCAAGCGATGGCAATAAGCGCTATTTTTTTGAACATTTCAGTGGCTAAAAACAATGGGGGCACCTTGGTAACCTGAGGTTACGATATTAATATTTAATGATATATAGCATGCTAGGGCCTAGGCCTATCGGGTCGAATCACGCATCACTAACTCAAAACCGGTGTTGATATAATTGGGCGATGCCAAGAGCGTATCGTCATCGTGGCGTATTCGGTTAAAAATGAGTTCTATGGCTCTGCTGCCCATTTTGTATCGGTTGACACTCACTGTCGACAAAGCCGGTTGAGCATAGGCGGCCATTTCAATATCGTTAAAGCCACATACGCCAAATTTTTCTGGGACCTTAATCTGCATTTTATTGCATTCATGTAAGACCCCTAGAGCTAAGTCATCGTTGCAACAAAATACCGCGTCGCAGTCGCCCTCGGTTTTTGCCATTAACTCTCTAAACAGTGCTGCGCCCATAGCGACGGAAGATGCCTGAGGGATGGTGATCACACGTTTTTTATCTAAACCATTAATGGCCGATAAAACAGATTCAAATCCTGCTAGTCTTTCGCAGGTTCTGCGGTCCATTCTGGCGCCGATAAAGCCTATTTTTTTGTATGACTGATCCACTAATGACTGAGTGACGGCCGCTCCCGCTTCGAAATGCGAAAATCCAATATTAATATCAATGGGATCCTCTACTTTATCCATTATCTGAGCTATGGGCACGCCAGAGGCTGCGAGCATAGATTTTGCGGCGCCGGTTTGTTCGCCGCCGGTAATAATGACACCCTCAGGAGACTGCCCCAGTAAGGTTCTAATGGCACGCTCTTCCTCAATGGGAGAGTAGTGGGTATTAAACAACAACACCTGATAATTGGCCGGAATAGCAATATCGTAAATACCCCGCAATACGTCGCTAAAGACAACATTGGATAAAGAGGGAATCAATACGCCAATTAACTTCGACTTTGATGAGGCCAGCACACTAGCCGAGCGATTAGGAATATATCCTAGCTCAGTGATGGCGGTGTTTACCCTGTTGCGAACATCAGCACGGACCCCTGCAAACTCATTGACCACTCGAGAGACAGTCATAGGGCTAACCTGGGCTTTCTCTGCTACATCTTTTAGCGTAAGCCGTTTAACACCTTGAGACTTGCCCATGGGGATGGAATTATTATTAAACATATTACCTCTTAAATTGACCTAGAACCCAAATAAGATACCAATAGAGTAAGAGCAATAATTGGTTTGGTTTACAAAAACAGCGATATCAGCAGACAGCTAAGCAACCCCGTCAAAGAGATGATTGTTGTCATTACTGTCCATGTCTTTAAGGTGTCCTTTTCGCTCATGCCAAGGTAGCGACTGACGAGCCAAAATCCAGAATCGTTGACATGAGAAAGAATAGTCGCGCCGGACGAAATCGCAATCACCAACAGACCTAAGCTTGGTGCGGACATAGGCTGTAGTTCCAGAATTGGGGCCATAAGGCCCGCGCCGGTGATCATCGCAACCGTTGAAGACCCCTGTGCGACGCGGGTAATGGCTGCGATCAAGAAACCGAGAATGAACACTGAGAATTGCGCTTCAATAAAGACCGAGGCCAACATCTGACCAACACCAGAGTCAATTAGCACCTGTTTAAATGCGCCGCCGGCACCGGTAATTAAAATCACTATCCCTGCAGGCTCTAACCCTTTATTGGCAATATTTAATAATGCTTCCGAGCTTAGGTCGCATTGAGTATGGCCAATGATTAGGGCCAAAATAGTGGCAATGGTTAAGGCGACAAAGGGGTGACCTAAAAAGCCAATCAGAGCTAACAGCGCACTGTCTGGGGCCAATAAAAATGGCGCGGTAGTTGCCAGCATAATGAGTAATAGGGGCAGTAAAATAATAGAGGTGACCCAGGTAAAGCTAGGCGATGAGGCGTTAGATACTGTGGCTTTATCTCTATGGGCTTCTGGCACCGCAATAAATATTTTGTTGGCGATTACCCTTCCAAACCAAGGCCCTGCGATAATCATGGCGGGGACGCCGGTTATTGCACCAAACAAAATAACCCAGCCTAAGTCGGCTTTGACCAACTCTGCGACGGCAATGGGGCCCGGAGTAGGGGGAATAAAACTATGGGTAATGGCCAGTCCCGCCAAGAGTGGAATTGCATAATATAATAAAGACCGGCCAGAACGATTAGCCAACCCATATAACAGAGGCGCCAAAATAATAAACGCTACATCGAAGAATACGGGGATCGCAACAATAAAACCGGTAACCCCTAGACTCCACTGGATTTTGCTTGGGCCAAACGACTTAATTAGACTATCGGCAATACGCTGAATCCCGCCAGAACTCTCTAATATTTGACCAAGAATAGCCCCCAGACCCACGACAATAGCCACAAAACCTAGGGTTCCGCCCATGCCATTTTTAATGGAATCGATAACCTGTGCCGGTTCCAAACCAGAAGAGAGGCCCACTAATAAGCTGGTGACCAGCAAGGCTAAAAAGGCAGGTACTCGCAACCTGATAACCAAAAACAATAACAGCGCGATACCTGCACCAGCCACAGCAAATAAACTTAAGTTCACTTCAAATCCTTAGAAAGTTTAAATCGAACGATTATTTTTCAACCATTACTGTGGCGACCTTTAAGTGATCACCAATAATAATGTCAAATTCACCGGGCTCAATAATGGACTTCATATGACGGTCCAGTAACGCGAAGTCTTTGTTATCAATCGTAAAGCTCAATGTTTTCTGTTCGCCGCGTTTTAAATGGATACGTTTGAAGGCGACGAGCTTTCTAACCGGAGTAGTTACTGTGCTGACTTTGTCATTAAGATAAATCATCACCACTTCGTCACCGTCCTTTGCACCGGTATTTTTAATATCAATGGTCATGGTTAGGCTATCGTTGGTAGCCATTGTTTTGGGTACGGTTAGGTCTGTGTAATCAAACGTGGTGTAAGAGAGACCGTAGCCAAAGTAGTACAGGGGCTTGCGAGAGCTCAAATAGAAACCACCACGGTGAAATGCGGAGGGTTTGTAGTTATAAAAGCTCTGCAAATGACCCACAGAGCGGGGCACGGTTATGGGTAGTCTGCCGCCAGGATTTATTTTTCCGACTAGGGTTTCTGCAATGGCTCGGCCGCCATACATACCCGGCTCCCAGGCTTCTATAATGGCATCAGCATTTTCAGTTAACCATTCTGAGGCAATCGGGCCACCGTTCACTAGAACCACAATTAATGTTGACCCACTGGCTTTGATGTTTTTTAGCAATTCAATTTGGTTGCCGACTAAATCTAAGGTGGGGCGATCAACATTCTCGGCACTGGTCTTGTTGGGGTCAAAGCGCAGTGAGTTTTCGCCCATCACCGCAATAACGACATCGGCTTTCTTGGCGGACTTACTCACTGCGGATAATTCAGCCTTGGAAATAAGGTCGTGTCGGGCGATGGCTATATGGTCGATTGTTGAGTCAGATGCATATTGCTCATTAATACCTTCTAGCACCGTAATCACATTACTGTCTGGCTGCACACGTGCCCATTCACCTAAAAGTGCCTGATGATCGGCGTTAGGGCCGGTGACTAAAATGCGTTCAACGCCCTGTTTAAGGGGTAATACGCCACTGTTCTTAAGTAATACGATGGACTTTTGTGCGGTTTTTAAGGCCAGATCACGATGAGCCTTTTTGAGCAGCGTAGTATCCACTGTTTCCTGACTGGTATAACGATTTTCAAATAGCCCCAGTTGAAATTTAGCGTAGAGGATTTTGCTCACCGCATCGTCGATTCGACTCTGGGGTATTTCACCCTCCTGCACCAGGGCTTTTACATTGTCGAAAAAGCCAGGGCCTTGCATGTGCACATCCATACCTGCCAACACAGCTACTTTGTCTGCTTGTTTTTCTGAATCAACAATTTTGTGGGCCGTTTCGAGGCGTTGAATGTCCATCCAGTCGCTGACATAAAAGCCTTCGAAGCCCCATTCGCCGCGGATTAAATCGGTTAAATAGCCTTCATGGGCATGGGCGGGAATACCATTGATTTCATTATGCGCAGGCATAATAGTGTAAACACCGTTATCGATTGAACCGATAAACGGGGGAAAGAATATTTCATGTAAAGTGCGTTCTGATACATCCGCCGGTGCGCCGTTGACGCCATTGTAGGGAATGCCGCCAGCGACAAAGTGCTTGGCGGATGCTATTACATTTGACGGAGAGCTAAAGTCTTTGCCCTGATAGCCTCGCACCATGGCATTACCCATCTGTGTGACGAGGTAGGGGTCTTCACCGAAGGTCTCACCAATACGGCCCCATCGAGCATCTCGAACAACTTCAACGTTAGGAGAATAGGCCCAATGGAACCCTGTTGCACGCATTTCTCTGGCAGTGTATTCGGCCATTAACTCGGCTAGTTCAGGTTCAAATGACGCGGCTAAACCAATTTGAGTGGCATAGATAGTGGTGGCGTCCATGTACATGCCGTGCCCGTGTATAGCATCGGTCGCTATAAGTAGTGGAATCTTAAGCCGAGATTCCTCCGCTAAACCTTGTAAAATATTGGCTTCTTCAAAGGTAGATACTTTTAAAAACGAGCCAATTTTTCCTTCTTTGATCAATCCTGCCCTAGCCCCTAAGGCTAAGGTGTAATCTGTTTTGGTGTCTTTACTATCAAAATCGATATCGGATGCTTCACCAACAAACTGGCACATTTGGCCGATTTTCTCATCTAGGGTCATCTCTTGAAGTAACAGATCAACGCGCCTGTCGGAGGACAAGTTCGCGTTTAAATAGGAGTCTGACGCCGCGAGGCTGTTTAATGGGAGCAGTAAAGAGGCTGATAAGATCAGTTTTTGAATACCAGAATTCATAACAATTCCTTAATTATAGGGTTTACCGCTGGCTTTGAGGCCTGTGGCAATAACAATTTGGTTGCGCAATCAGTTTATGTAATACTGAATGATATTGCAATCATAGGGTTGCCTGAGGGCTTAGATAAAAATGATCATTTTTATAGGGTTCGATGATTGCGCAAACACAGACTTAGGGTAGGGTTTATAATGTCGTCATTAGAGAGCAGCACTGAGCATTGGCAGCAGCCCCTATTGGTTGTGGTTATGGGCGTGTCGGGTACCGGGAAGTCTACCCTCGCTAGTGAAATTGCAAGCCTATCTGGCGCCATCTTTTTAGATGCAGATTCTTTACATACTGAGGATGCGAGATTACAGATGTCCCAAGGTATCCCATTAACGGAGGCCCAGAGATCGCCATGGATAAAGCGTATTTACGGGCAACTCTGTCAATATCAGTCGCAAAATAAAAGCTGCGTTCTTGCCTACTCTGGATTGAAACAGCAGCATAGAAAAGTAATATTTAGTGCCTATATAAAGAGGGCGGGTATTGTATTAAATGCAGAGCAATCGCTGATAGCTGAACGCCTAGCGAAGCGGGCTGAGCATTTTATGCCGCCACAGTTGCTCAGTAGCCAAATTGCCGAAATAGAACCCTTTGATGATGAGGTTTCACTGTTAAACCTTGATGTCACCAATAGCGTGCAGGCGTTACTATTACAGGCTGTACATTTCATTGAATTACTCGATACGGAATAGCGAGGTGACGCCCTTTGGTTGGGTTGCGCTGTAAGGGTCGTGATTGATCCTTACCCGGTTGCTGTGCAAAGCCTTCGGGAACGGCAGCCCTAATGACCCTTCTTTTCGAAAAAGAGTGAATCCATCGCTATCCTTTTAAAAGCAGCCGGTTATAGACAGCTAAGGGACTGTTATTCTGGTAAAGTACTCGTCGAAACACGCCCTAGACCTATACTTACCTGATAGGTTCGCTGCACCCAAAACAACATATGAGAATCCCTTTGTCAGAATATGATTTTGCCAGTTTAGACCTAAACGCCGCCTTAGTAGATAACCTTGCAAGCCTTGGTTACACCGAGATGACGCCGATTCAGGCGCAAGCTTTACCCCCTATTTTAGCCAATAAAGACGTCATTGCGAGGGCCAAAACCGGCTCGGGTAAAACCGCAGCCTTTGCACTAGGCTTGTTGAACAAACTTGATGTAAAACGTTTTCGTGTGCAGACAGTAGTGCTGTGCCCAACCCGTGAGTTGGCAGATCAGGTGGCGACAGAAATACGTAAACTGGCCCGTGGCATTCACAATATTAAGGTGCTTACTCTCTGTGGCGGTGTGGCCTTTGGACCTCAGGTGGGCTCTTTGGAACACGGCGCGCACATTATTGTGGGCACGCCCGGGCGGGTTGAAGAGCACCTGCGTAAGGCGAATCTCAACCTAGATAACCTAACGACACTGGTGTTAGATGAAGCGGATAGAATGCTGGATATGGGCTTTCAGCAAGCCCTAGATGATATTGTTGGTTACATGCCTGAGCAGCGGCAAACTATGTTATTTAGTGCCACCTACCCTGAAAAAATTGAAAAAACGGCAGAGCGAATTATGCAGTCCCCAGTGACTGTAGAAGTGCAGGATACCCATAGTAACCAAAGTATTATCGAAACCCTTTACCAGGTTGAAAATGATCAGTCTCGTGTAGAGGCGGTTAGGCTGTTGTTGCAGGAACATCAACCAGAGACCACGCTGATTTTTTGTAATACCAAGGTTGAAACCGACCGAGTAGCCAATGAGTTGCGCGCAGCGGGTTACGAAGCATCGGCCTTACATGGCGATTTAGAGCAAAAAGACAGAGATCAAACCTTAGCCTGTTTTGCCAACCGCAGTATTTCGGTACTGGTTGCCACAGATGTGGCAGCTCGGGGTTTAGATATTGACTCTCTCGATATGGTGATCAATTATCAAGTTGCACAGGAGTTAGAAGTCCACACTCACCGCATTGGCCGCACTGGTCGTGCGGGGGCTCAAGGTATGGCCTGCAGCTTATATACACAGCGAGATAAGCACCGAATTAGCCAGTTAGAAGATTATTTAAAACAGAAGTTTCAACGCGGTGAGTTGCCGCATATAAGATTATTACGTGAGCCTGTTTTTTCTCCGCCCATGGTGACCATTCACATTGGTGGCGGTAAAAAACAGAAGCTTAGAGCAGGGGATATTGTAGGTGCCTTGACGGGTGCTGATGGTATTCCGGGAACAGAGATAGGAAAAATACAGGTGGGCGATCACTGGGCCTACGTTGGGGTAGCCCATAAGCATGGCAAAACGGCGTTTAATAAACTCTCTCAAGGCAAGCTTAAGGGACGGAGTTTTAGGGTTAAGCGTTTGCGAGGTTAGTCTGACGGGTCAATGGGCCAGGATTAACAATTGGACGGTCTTATTAATGGGGCACCCTCATAGTAGGCTGGGATTGTCGCAGGATGTTTTAGACCATAATACCGAGCGTAAAACTAGGCATTGCTACTCGCGTGACTGCAGAGGTTTAGTCAAAATGCTCGGTCGCTATTTGTTTCAATGCCATGCTCTATTAACACGTGGATTCAAAGCAATGCAGATTACTATTGAACCACTCTCAGTCAGCCTTTAAGGCTGGCAATATCGTTTAATTAACGGCAATATAGTCGCGTTTAGGAGAGATTTACTCAGATTGAGGTAGGTAAAATGCATTTACAGCAGATATAAATGAACCTTTCAGGGGATAGCTGTCTTAGTTTATGTGCATGATTCTCCCCCAAGAACATAATCAGCTATATCTCTCGAAGAAGCCCTGTTCACGCAGGGTTTTTTTATGCCTGAGATTTATGTTTGGCCTAAGAACAGTCTTCTCATGTATCTACTGGGGTCCAGAAATAGTGAAGGTGGTGCTAAAAATACAGACCATCAGTACTAACGGTTTCTTTCCTTCGAGCGGTGGCCATAGATGTCAGCTTTATATGCATATTCACTCATGCATAGTCTTGCTGTTATGATGACATAAATGGCTAACAAAGGCGTTATGTTATGGGCCCTATAAAAGTTCTGTTTGTTTGCACGTTTCGGGGTGGTCGAGGAAAAATTGCCGAGATGGTGGGTAATAGCTTTGGCAATGATAATATTGAGTTTTTTTGTAGTGGTTTTGAGGCTGGGTTTCTCAAGGGGCTTTGCTCAGAAGTAATGGAAGATGGTGGCTTTGAGTTCCCTGCTGCGCCATTAAAAACAGTTTTTGAGCGGCATCTCGACAATGAAAAATTCGACTATTTAATTACTATGTGTGACGAATCAACTTTCGAGAATTGTTTTCTATTGCTTGAGAGTGTTGCTAATCTATTTGGGGATACGACTCGGTTTATTCATTGGTCTATTCCTGATTTTATTGGTCTGTCAGGCTCAGAGTTTGAGAAGAAGGAGGGCGCTGAAAATATTAAGCGCCTAATTACAGAGCATGTTGCTAATTTAATAGAGGAAATTGGGGCTTTGGATACCAAGGTTTAGGGGTAGCCTTTAAAGGGTGGTATTGGGGCACTTGATCATCTGTATTCGTCTAAAACTACCTGTTTGTATCTATGCAAATAGCGTAACTGTAAATGACCTTCTATAAATCGACACTCTTATCTAAAAGAGCGGAGTGGTATTTTACTCATGCACTTAATCTATAATCCTGAATCATACTCATCAGCATAAACTTGCCCAACGGACTTCAAAAAACCAACCGCCTAGCTGATGAGTCTTAGCGGCTGTCTACATTGTCATGCCAATGCTGTTTAGGCGTTTAAAAAGCCGGCTGACCTGCGTCACGCAGCTAGTCTTCAGTCGCCTAATAATAGGCAAGCTGGCCGTGCTATTGCTCTAATTCTAACGCATCAGCAAAGTTTCCAGCGCCGCTGCCTCACTAGAGCTAAAGGCAATGTGAAGCGATCAATCACATTAGATTCAGGTGGGCGAAAAACAGGCCCACAAACTCATCTATTAAATTGTTCTGTTCGGTCACAGGCACTCTGGCAACCAATCTTGCTAGTGAATCAATTAACTCCACAATGAGCAAAGAGCGCGTTTTGATTATCGTCGGATCAATCTGCGGAAAATGCTGTGTCAGAAACGTCGAGAGTAGGAGAGCATTCTCGCGACTGTCTTTAAGGTCCAGTTCTGATAGCACTGGGTCTGCAAGGATGGCAGCGCGTAAATTCAAAAAAAACGGGTTGTTGGTGTGCTTATCGCAATAATGGCCTATCCCATCTCTGAGTATTTGCTCAGGCTTTTTATCGACCTGCATTATCGCCTGCATTTCTTCGCGATGTGTTTTGAACGACCGTTCGGCAAGCGCCAAAAGCAATGCCTGTTTATTTGGGAAATATCGATACAGCGAGGCTTTAGATAGGCCCGCCAAATTTGCAATCTGTGTCATGGAGGTTGCGTCTAAGCCGTTCGCTGCAATCAACTTGGCCGATGCATTCATTATGGACTGTAAGGTCGCGCGACTGCGATCTTGCCCGGGTTCTTTGCGTGCTTCTATATTGGTTTTCATCGTTTGACAATACAGGAAACGTGACTTACAGTCATCTTTTAAAACATGACCGTTAGTCATGTAATCTATAGCCATGCCAGATAACTGAGAGCAGCGTAATGAACGATAGATTTGATGCAATAGTCGTCGGTGCAGGCCCTGCCGGTTTAGTCGTTGCAAAACGATTGCAAGAACAGGGCCTTAACTTTGTTGTTGTTGAGCGCAACGACAGCGTTGGAGGCATTTGGAACATTAATGCCCCGAATACACCCATGTACGATTCGGCGCACTTTATCTCGTCTAAAACACTCTCCGCTTTTCCTGGTTATGCCATGCCGGACCACTATCCGGACTACCCAAACCACAAACAGTTGCTGGAATACATTAAAGGCTACGCTCAACAGTTCGGCCTGTTAGAGTCTATTAGGCTTAGCACTGAGGTTGAGTCGGCTGATCAAGATAAAACAGGCGATTGGTCTGTTAGGCTGTCAGGCGGTGAAGTACTAACCGCGAAGTATCTAGTCTGTGCAAACGGCGTTACCTGGGACCCAAATACTGTGTCTTGGCCGGGTGAATTTGACGGTGAGGTTAAGCACTCGGTTAATTATAAATCGAGTAGTGAATTTTCTGGCAAACGTGTGTTGGTTGTTGGCGCGGGTAACTCAGGCGTAGATATCGCTTGCGATGCCTCATTCGCGGCAGATCAAGCATTCCTCAGTGTGCGGCGTGGTTACCACTTTGTACCCAAACATCTATTTGGCAAACCATCCGATGTGTTTTCAGAGGAAGGGCCAAAGTTGCCATTCTTTCTTGAGCAAAAAATATTTAGCGGTCTGCTGAGAGTCATCAATGGCGACCTAACCAACTACGGCTTGCCTAAGCCTGATCATAAAATATTTCAAACTCACCCGATCATGAATACACAAATATTGCATTACCTTGGTCATGGAGATTGCATTGCCAAAGCAGATGTAGAGCGCCTTGATGGTAAAGATGTTGTCTTCAAAGATGGCTCACGCGAGCAAATTGATGTAATTATTACAGCCACCGGTTACAAACATAGCGTACCGTTCTTGAGCGGCGCGACGATACCTACTAAGAACGGTCGACCGGACCTTTACCTTAATATGTTCCCTCGAAACCAGTCAAACATGGCGTTGATTGGGTTTATAGAATTCGCCTCAGCGGCCTATAAAAACTTCGACTTAATGTCTGAGTTAATCGTTGCTGACATTGCAGGCACAGCAGAGGGCTTAGAGGAAATGAAGCAGAGCCACCACCCAGATTTGTCTGGCGGGCACAATTACCTCAATTTACTGTGGATACTCGCGGCTGTATTACCCTCATTAGCGCCGCTTTTTACCAGAGTGTATCGCGTAGCGATGGGGATGGTGGTGGCTGCTTGGACGATAGTATTAGCCTCAATCATTGACCCGTTTTATCCCGATGCTTGAGGCTTGGTCTTCAGCTTTGGAGAAAATTTGCCGAACGATGTGGCTTTCTTTCTATTTTATATAGGGATCGTTATTGTCAGTGTAGTGATTGTAATTATAGCTATTCGTGCCTTTAGATTACCTAAATAGCGCGGTTGGCAGAGGTGTTTAATTTCTGCGAGATACTTTAGAGGTTTTTTTAGAATACTCAGACCAGTTTAGAAATTTGATCAAGCCCAGATATATCAGTGGCGTCAAAAGTAACCAGGGCAACTGACTGCTAAGCCTTATCGTACGATCATTGAGGGCGAAGAGAATCGGATCGAACCATGGCCCTAAGGGTGATAGTGGCGCCCAAGAAAGATTTGTCCCCTCAGCCAGCTGATCATGGTAAAGAAACATTTCTACTAAAATATTTTGACCGATAAAAATACTAAGGAGTAGGGTGAATGCGCTCCAATTCCATTTTCTGTAAATAGTGCCTTGGCGGCCCATCACAAGCCACACAAGCAGCAAAGTGCCACAGCAAATCGTCCCAGCATCCGCCAGCGAATTCATTAAGCCATTGATGTGCAAGGGGATCATGTTATTTAATGCCGCTGACCGCCTAACAGTCACAGTATCGCCAGCAACCAAGCCATAGTTAAACCAAAGTTCCCAGCCCAATGCACAAACAACAAACACTGTTAGATAAAAAGGTAGAACCCAAGCTGGAATGAGCTTTCGTTTATGTAGTAAGGGAATGATAACCGCAGGTAATAAGGCGGATACATAAACCACTATCACAAGACGCAGTTGCTCAAAGGTCAATAGGTCAAAAATAATATATCTCCAAACAAAAAACACGGGTTAAGTGATACTTGATAACTACTGTGGTTAGGGTAACTCAGTTTAATCATATTATGACAGGGGAGTTGGCTCTGCTGTTGTACCCAAATCTATTGGGTAATGCCGTAGCCTAGCATGTATACAGAGTGCATCATCTTTAGCGTATCTAAACGAATTTACCCGTACCCTCTCTATAATTACCAAAGACCCTATTCTTATAGCCAAGGTTTGGCGCCAGCGATTGCTGAAGAAAAGCCTTATTCTGTGTCCGGGATTAGTTGACCACTGCACCGTCATCCCATCGAAGTCACCGTCGTCCCAGCCAAGGCAATCGTCATCCCAGCCAAGGCACCGTCATCCCAGCGAAGGCACCGTCATCCCAGCGAAGGCACCGTCATCCCAGCGAAGGCTGGGACCTCTTGATCCCAACCACCAATCGATAGCGAGGCTTTTCGAAAATTCAATAGTATAAGTCAGTATGTCTAATTCGAGTTTGACTCTAATTATTCACCGCGTTGCGGTAATGCCCCTTCGGGCTGCGTCGCTTTGCTCCTAGTCCAAGATGCATGCATCTTGTCGAACAGGGGTTCTTATCGAGCCTTTGGGAGAGCCAATAAAAAACCCCAGCCGAAGGCTGAGGTTTGTTATTGGTGCACCCGGAGTGCACCCACGTCTTGCTCGATTGCTGCAAAGCCTTTACCTACGCACACCCTGCCATCATTGGCCTAAAGCATTTTATTGTCAACCGCCTTTTGATCATAGTTGTGTGTACATTTGTGTGTACATGGCTGAACCTCTAAAAAGAGGCAGGGGGCTATTCCATACGGGGCGGGGAAGCCTGCTGTGGGCTTGTGATTGTTACTGTTCCTGCACAGACACAAGTTAGGCTGATTTCAATCCTCCTTTTAAATCAAACCAATTTTGGTATCTTAGAATAGTTATTCGATATACCATAGCGACTGAAGAAGCCTCTATAGTGACTGACGAAGCCCCTATAGTGACTGAGTCTACGTTAACGGGCAAAGTAATCGATGGCTATATTTCAGGCGCAACAGTGTGTTTGGATTTAAATAATAACTATACCTGCGATTCTGATGAGCCAAGTGCAGTTTCAGGTGCGGGTGGCTCTTACACGTTTACCTATGAGGGGACGATCCCAGAAGGTATTCAAATTCTTGCTGATATCCCGATTGGAGCGGTTGATGAGGATCTTGGCCCTGTCAACAAACCTTACAGCATGTTGGCGCCTGCTGCGAATCCAGAAGTCGTAACGCCTCTAACAACATTAGTGTCTCAAGAAATTCAATCTTCAGCAGGGCAATTGACGCCAGAGGAAGCTGAGACATCAGTCAAGTTAATGCTCGGCATAGATGAAAGTGACAGTCTATTGGGCAATGATTTTGTAGCCAATGTAGATGCCGACCTTCAAGAAAAAGCTACTTTTATTGCTGAGGTGTTAGCTGTGACAAAAGACGCGATAACTAGCAACCCTGCAACTTCAGATCTTACGCCAGCAGACATCGCAAAGGCGTCTGTGCAAACAGCAAAGAGCATAACCTCTGACTTAATTGCTTCCGGATCGTCGATAGGTCTTGCCATCGAGGAAGTGGCTACGGCAGTGACAAACGTTGTAAGTGGTGAAATCAATAATATAGTGGCGGCATCAAAATCGGGTGATGGTGAGGTTGTGAGTCTCATTCAAGAAATAAAAGAGGGTAAGCTTATAATCCTATCTGAAGGGGATAACGAAATTACTGAAGACGGTGTACTAGCATTTCGTGAAGGTTTGGAAATGGAGTTCGTGTACTTCCCAGATGCGGTGGAAGGTGAGTTAGTAAATATCGTGGGTGAGGACAAGGTAGCAATGCTAGTCTATGACGGTCCCCTCGCAAACACTTGGGTTCCGATAGATTGGGAAGATAGTGATTATCGTATCGCTGACAACGGCAAATGGACTCTGCCTTCGGATCTCGAAAGCACTGGATCAAAAATAACTGAAAACTGCGCGATATTCTATGAAACTGGCATTGTTGAACCGTCTAGCGAAATTTGTTTTATAAGAAAAGATGTTTCAGGTAAGCAGGTCAGAGACGTCGTTCCTGATTTCTGTTCTGATGGCGAAGGCGGTGTTTCGGAAGGGTGTGATGAATTCGCTGATCTCCCCTCTGGTTCGTTTGTTTATGATGCTACTGTCACAATTGCAGAAAATAATTATGGTGGGGAGTACACATTATGGGGTGACGATGGCTGGAGCGGCTACCTCGACCCTGCCTATCATGACGACCAGACTATCAAAGGATTTATTGATGCATTCATAGCCGATCCCAATAGGTATGCGTTTAGGGGCGACGATTGTAATACTGCGTTTCGCATCAAGTCATATGATACCGTGGAGCGCTCTGGCTTAATCGAGTGGGCTGACGCATCTGACGGAAATTGCTCTAGTGGTGGATTTGTGTGGGCCGAAGTGGATACCGTTGAAACCCTACCATTTACTGTTGAGACAGTTGGTAGTGAGATCATTTTGAAGACTCAAACGCCTGTAGTTCTCAGGGTGAACAATCCGGACGAGAGAGACCCGTACATGATTTTTGGTCAGGTACCTAATGGGCTAGGGCAAGATGAAGATGGTATCTATGGTGGTACCTTTACTCCCTCGGGCTCCAAGTTGACCTATGCATTTACAGGGAACCTTGACTATGCGATCTTTGCCTCTCGGGTATTTGTTGACTTTATGTTGGAACAAGGAGGCAATCCAGTATTTCCTTATGAAGAGTTTTTAGCCGACTGATCATTGCCTGACTCACTTTTCATTGCTGTCAATTTCAGCAATTATTTGCGGTAGCAATGTGTGAGTCACTGAATGTTGGAGTAAAAAGATCCCAGTCAATCTGGGGTTTTTTGCTTCTTGGGGGCTTAACTTTTCAAAGCACGTGAAGGAAAAGACTCGCCTAGTAAATGACTCTGCAGGTCAATTTACGTAAATGATCCCATGGACGGTACTATGGAAGGTATTTAGATATTCTAAATCTCCTGTTATTTGGGTTCTTTGATTAAAATTAAGTGCTGACTAAGAGGTGCTAACGATCAAGGCAAATCCACCTTGACCTTAGTCCCCACTCCTTCTAAATGAGCCTGCCAAGTCTCTAGCATAACTTCCTTAGCCCATTGCTGGTGTTGCTGCTGCACAGCTATTGCATCGTGTGCTGATGGGTATTCTAATTAAGTACTGGTAATGTAGGAGGTGCTAGCTCAGCCTTAACACCTTTAGTAGCTATAGCATACAACTACTACCGACCATTAGCATCTAGCCCCGCAGGGTTCCTATACAGTCCCTAGTTCTTTTCATTGTGTATAGTCTCTTAGCACTGAAGAGAGACCATTAATTATTAACCTTTATCAACCATTTATTTTGTTGTTTCAGTCTGTTGTTATATCCTTCAGTTCTTTTGTAGGAAGGTACATTGTTGTAGTTATAATCTAGAGCCTTTCAGGCATCCTCAGCATCAACTTTACCCATCCCCAGTCAAGTGCTAGGTCGTTAGTTAGTAGCTTGAGAGGGGTCTTAGAGGAGCTCTAGGGGGTGCTAAAGTAGTCTTGGGGTACCTCCGTAGTTCTTGATAATTATGTTGCTTCCTTAGTAAGGCTATTTTAACTTCTTGGTTGTTAGCGCTATCTGTAGGTTTCAAGCTTCTACGTGACACTTCGCTTGCTCGTTGCTAAGGATATTAGCTTCTTATAGCTAGATATCTGATCCAGTCACAGCAGTTGGTTTTGGCAATAGCAGTTGTTGTTAATCAATTAGTAGTTGGGAAAAAGAAGTAGTCAGTAGTCAGTAGTTAGTAGTTAGTAGTTGGTGATTGCTAATAGAAGTAGATTCTATACCGACCCTGCTGTTGTTCCTGGGGGGTTCTATAAGGGTTCTATAAGAGTACTAATAGTACCCTTAGATATATTCATATCTAGAGACCCTAAAGGGAGTTTCCTCCTATAGGGACTAACGAGACATACACTGGGGGTTACTAGTGGTCTTTAGGGCTCTTCCAGGGTTCTATTAGTACTCTTAGGTATGCACATACAACTACCTCTCTTAGTTACTATACATATAGGGGTATTCCCGGGGGTTTCCCCCTATAGGGACTAGCGACATTTATTGCTAACAGCCTTCTTTGTATTATTTGCCGCAACTTAATAAGCCTATTTGAAACCGCCTGTTATTTCGTAAAGGTGTGGTACTTTGAGTATATTCTATGCTATTTTGAATAGGCTGGTATCAGAGTCCTCAGCTTGTTCAATACGAGCGCACAACACTAAGCGGTGCGCCTGAAGTTAATGACGGATTAAATAGAGAATCACAGGCTATGAAAATAATATTTAGACTTGCAGGTTATGTTCTGATGGCGACCTCGTTAGTTGCTTGTGGTGGCGGTGGCGGTGGCGGTGGCGGTGGCGGTGGAGCTGTCTCTATACCCAACCGGGCTCCAACAATCACCGATCCTGGAGCTTTATCTATTCTTGAAGGTGCTAGTCGAATAGTGTCTCTAGGTGCCGAAGATGCCGACGGTGACATACTTAGTTTCTCTATCATTTCAGGTGACGATCAGTCTCTTTTTACGATCACTTCCTCTGGTATTTTGTCTTTTGCAGTCGCGCCCGATTACGAACTGCCCGTAGACGCTGACACAGATAATGTGTACCTACTGTCTGTACAGGTAACAGATGGAGCTTTAACTAATAATCAGGCGCTAACTATAACCATCACCAATGCTTTTGAAGGTCGCGTGGTGGATGCCCCTATTTCAGGTGCATCAGTGTTTGTTGATTTAAATGGTAACAACACACAAGACGCAGGCGAGCCTAGCGGCACTACCGATGCAAATGGCTATTTTAATGTCGATTCATTTACGCTTCCCACCGATGGCCAGGCTAAAGTGGTGTCAAAGGGTGGCATAGACACCATGACGGGTAAGGCTTTGCCTGGTTTGGCGTTGGTCTCAGATGTGCCAAGTGATTTAACAAAGCCTGCAAATGTCACACCTCTTACTACAGTGCTCTCAGTGGCGACTACGCCTGAAGCTAAGACCCAAGTGCTAGCGGCTCTAGGCATCAGTGGTTCTGTTGAGGAGCTACTCACATCTGATGGCTGGGCAGACGCAGAGGCTGGTAACGAAAATGCTAAAGCCAATCAGCGTATGAATCAGCAAATTGGGATGTTGCTACAAACTGCAACGACCCTAACCGATGATGGGGACGAGTCTAACGATGTGTCGATAGCTTTAGCTGAGTCTGTTGCCAGTCAAATCTCGACTACTGCATTGGCGCAAGGGAATATTGATTTGACAGCGAGTGCGACTATTCAGTCTGTCTTAACCGATGCTGCCCAAGATGTTACACCTACCTTAATTATCGAAACCGCTGTATTTGCTGCTGTAGCAAATGCCACCGCCATGGTTAATACCGTGGTTGCAGATGTAACCCTTGACCCACTCTCGGATACGGCAAAGGAGGTCATAGAGTCTGCGCAAAATGGATTGCAAGCATCCATAGTCGATGTTGTTTCGGGCGATGTGAGTGTTGCCAGCTTTGCCGAGACAACTGATGCGTCGGAATTGTTTTCAAATGTCACTGTTGCTGCTGATGCTCCGGATAATGACAGTGATGGAATATCTGATGTACTAGATCCTGATGATGATAACGATGAGGTTCGTGATAGTGCAGACGCCTTTCCATTAGATTCAACAGAAACACTAGATACTGACTCGGATGGAACTGGTAACAATGCTGATACCGATGATGATGGTGATGGTGTTGCTGATAGCTCCGATGCATTTTCATTAGATGCCTCAGAGACTTTAGATACTGACTCTGATGGAACTGGTAACAATGCTGATACCGATGATGATGGTGATGGTGTTGCAGATGGTTCAGATGTTTTCCCACTTGATTCTACCGAAACTTTAGATACTGACTCGGATGGAACTGGTAACAATGCTGATACCGATGATGATGGTGATGGTGTTGCTGATGGTTCAGATGTTTTCCCATTGGACTCTACGGAAACCATCGACACCGATTCTGATGGAACTGGTAACAATGCTGATACCGATGATGATGGTGACGGTGTTGCTGATGGTTCAGATGTTTTCCCACTTGATTCTACCGAAACTTTAGATACTGACTCGGATGGAACTGGTAACAATGCTGATACCGATGATGATGGTGATGGTGTTGCAGATGGTTCAGATGCTTTCCCATTGGACTCTACAGAAACCATCGACACCGATTCTGATGGAACTGGTAACAATGCTGATACCGATGATGATGGTGACGGTGTTGCTGATGGTTCAGATGCTTTTCCATTAATTAGCATTGGTGATCTAACGGACACTGACGGCGACGGACGTCCCAATATCTGTGATAGTTCCTGTACTCAGTTAGGTATGACTGCCGACACTGATGATGATGGTGATGGTGTTGCAGATAGCTCCGATGCATTTCCATTGGATGCCTCAGAGACTTTAGATACTGACTCTGATGGCACAGGTAACAATGCTGATACCGATGATGATGGTGACGGTGTTGCTGATGGTTCAGATGCTTTCCCATTGGACTCTACGGAAACCATCGACACCGATTCTGATGGAACTGGTAACAATGCTGATACCGATGATGATGGTGACGGTGTTGCTGATGGTTCAGATGTTTTCCCACTTGATTCTACCGAAACTTTAGATACTGACTCGGATGGAACTGGTAACAATGCTGATACCGATGATGATGGTGATGGTGTTGCAGATGGTTCAGATGCTTTCCCATTGGACTCTACAGAAACCATCGACACCGATTCTGATGGAACTGGTAACAATGCTGATACCGATGATGATGGTGATGGTGTTGCAGATGGTTCAGATGTTTTTCCATTAGACTCTACGGAAACACTAGATACTGACTCGGATGGCACAGGTAACAATGCTGATACCGATGATGATGGTGATGGAGTTGCAGATGGTTCAGATGCTTTCCCACTTGATTCTACCGAAACTTTAGATACTGACTCTGATGGAACTGGTAACAATGCTGATACCGATGATGATGGTGATGGTGTTGCTGATGGTTCAGATGCCTTCCCATTGGACTCTACGGAAACTTTAGATACTGACTCGGATGGAACTGGTAACAATGCTGATACCGATGATGATGGTGATGGTGTTGCTGATAGCTCCGATGATTACCCGTTAAATGCGAATGTGCACACAGCACCTACGGCGTCTAGTGCGAGTTATTTTATCAACCTGCTACCCAAAACGACCAATTCTGCAGGGGCAACGTTAGCTTCAACTTCGCAAGGAAGTCGCGCTGTTACCTATTCTATTGCTACGAATGCTACTAATGGGACTGTAACTCTGACTAATTCGAGTACCGGCACCTTTAGCTATTCAACAACGCAAACGGATGCAGCCGAGGATTATTTCACCTTTAAGGTTAATGATGGTTTTGTCGATTCAGCAACTTCGCGAGTGGACATTAGCCTGAAAACAGACCCTCTTTATAAGTACCAATGGCATTTAGATAATACTGGGCAAACCAGCTTTGCTTCAAATGGGGGTACCTCGGGTGCCGATTTGAATATCGATACCGCCATCGCAAGTGGAAAGACTGGTGAGGGCGTTGTCGTGGCTATTGTTGACTCTGGTTTAGAAATCGCTCATGAAGATATTGTGGACAATGTGGTAGCTAATGGGTCTTGGAACTATTCCAACTTAACAACTGACCCAACGCCATCCGGGTCCGGTTATGATCATGGAACAATGGTTGCAGGCATCGTTGCTGCCAAGGGCTGGAATAATTTAGGGGGGCGTGGAGTTGCTCCAAATGCCTCCATTCGAGCATTCAATCTTATCGCAACCGGCAACAGTAGTTATAGCAATGAGGCAGATGCCCTAGGCGCTGACAATGATCGAGCTGCTGACGTTTCAGTTTTTAATATGAGCTATGGAAGTGGGTTGGGCACACCCAGCAACACGGCGTTGGCATACGCAAACACGACTTTAGCGGATGCATTAGAAGCAGGCACTAGTGACCTGAGAGGCTCGAAGGGCGCCTTGTATGTTAACTCGGCCGGTAATGATTACTCTAACGGTGATACTGGAACGGGTCTGTTCTCTTATTGCGGCGATGGCGTAAATGCGGGGTCATATAAAATAGGTTGCTATGACGCAGTTTTTGATAGTGTATTTGTTACACCTTACGTTATTGGTGTGGGTGCTCTAGACGCAAATAATACTAAGGCAACATACTCAACGCCGGGCGCATCATTATGGATTAGTGCGTATGGCGGAGAAGATAGTATTACTAACTCAGCCATTACTACAGTTGATAGGTCCTCATGCTCTAAGGGCTTTAATAGTTCGTCTGGCATTAGAGGTAATTTGTTGAATGACTATCAAAATCCGCATTCGGAGAATCCGGACTGTAACTATACTAATTTAATGAATGGAACTTCTTCGGCGGCACCAATGGTGTCGGGTGTTATCGCGTTGATGTTAGAAGCTAATTCAGAATTAACATGGAGGGACGTAAAACATATACTGGCAACAACTTCGGTTCAAGTTGATCCTAGCTTTTCGGCTACTGCCGTTTCAACAATACCTTACGTAGGGTGGATCACCAATTCTACTGGGTTGAAATTCCATCCCTGGTACGGATTTGGTGCCATCGATGCAACCGCTGCAGTTAATGCGGCATCGTCCTACACTGCGGATAGCCTTGGAAGCCAATCATTTACTAACTGGACTAACTCTAATGTTGGTTCGGTCAGTTTAGGCGAGGGCGTCTTAAATACTCAGACATTAACAGAAAGCGGTTCCGGTACTGTTGAGCATGTGTTGGTTTCATTAAGAGTGAGTCATTCCGATCCCACTCATCTTGGATTTAGACTTGAATCTCCAGACGGCACGGTGTCCACTTTGCTGCCACCGCTGACAGCACTTGGAACGGATTTCTCATCGAGTTCCTGGATTTACTTGCCGTCAAATGCCTTTTATGGAGAAAGTAAGGCAGGTGACTGGAAGCTGTACACCTACGACCACTACGCTGGATCTACTGGAACGTTAGTCCAGTGGGGTCTGCAATTCATGCACAGATAGGGAAAAGTATGCGATTAATCAATTTAGTTCGAATGCGAACCGTTATAGTTGTCAAGTTCACTTTTATGACTGTGCTGCTCACTTCCTGGGCGGGTGCTCAACAGCCGGCACCTATTGGCCATCAGGAGCTTAACATTATTGAAAGTTCAGTCGTCGTTATCGATCAAGACAACAATATTGGACTTACCTCTGGAATTGAGGCCCTAGGTGACTATAAATATTCTCTAGACGATAGCCTGGGGACTGTTCAAACCCAGAGCGCTCAACCTGTGTCATCGTTGAAAGTTGTTGTAAATCCCTTAACAGGGAGAATCGGTTTGACAAGTGGGCACCTCATTGTTGAATATGCCGAAGGTGAGAGTGGTCCTGATTTGGCTCTTAGCTATGGATTGGCAGTGATTAGTCAGCTTCCATCTCTTAATAGAATAGTTGTGCAGCTTGGTGATCTAGGGGAGTTTGAGCAGGTTAAAGAATCGATGAGGCTAGACGATCGCGTGGTGTCCACTGAGTTAGAGATTTACTATGGTGGCTATAAAGCTCAGTAGTTGGGGATGTAATACTTCTCTATATATCCTTTACGGTTACTACGAATGCAGATAAGTTCAGCATCCTTTTAGCCCATTGCTGGTGTTGCTACTGCACAGCTATTCCTTAATCGTCTTACAATAGGGAAGTTGGCTGTGCTGTTACTATAAAGCTATAGCGTTAGCACAGCCTATAACGCCTCTGCCTCACTTACGTCTTCTTCTTCAACATCGACGTCTTTAAAGTCTTTAACGCCTTCTTTAAAGAGTAGAGCGTCCCAATAAGTAATACACATACCGTTTGTTTGTTGTTTAAAGCAGAGATCTATAGCATCCATTAACGCGTTAGAGAACTGTTGCGCTGTGCCCTTAATGCCACTCGTTACGGCTTTCTTAGTGGAGGGAGTGTTTGTAGTCGTAGCAAGCTGCGATAAATTTTAACCCTACGTAATGCTGTTCGAATATCAGGCTCGAATACCAGAGATACAAAGCAAACCTATAAAAAACGGCCACTCCAAGAAGTAGGTCCAATCCTGTTAGACCATTCTTCTTACTTGCCCCTCAAGAGTATGCTCCGCTCTCGCAAGCGTTCTTGAGGCTAGCCTATGTTGGGGAAGTTATTCAAAGTCAGGGTTTTCAGTAAAGGTGTGGATCACTTCATCCGCTGGAGACCATACCGTAGCACTTGACCCCCAAAAGTTTGACGCGATACTAACCCAAGACGAATTATCCAAAGTGCCTGCTTTAATTAATTTAATACCGGGGTTCTCTTCTATAAAGCTCATTACAGGCGAGCCACAATTATCACAAAATCCTCTGCTAATATGTGAACCTGCTGTACCAGTTACTGTATAGAATTTTAAACTACCTTCTAGATTGAGAGATTCATCGGGAATCATCACAATCGTTGCTTTGCCGCTGCCGGTCGACTTTTGACAATCTCTGCAATGACAATGATGTGTAGATATAGCATTTTTCTGCAAGAAACTATAATGAACGTTACCGCATAAGCAGCTTCCGTTTTGAATCTTATCTGGCATGGCAATTTTCCGCTTAAGAATAGAAGTTTGAATAATATACCTAATCATAACCAGATGCCCAACCCAGTCAAATTAGGGCTAGATTATGGCTTAATGCGAGATGATTTATTTAAGGGCCAAACATAACCCGGTTTACAAGCCAATTCAGCGCCTTCTTGAGCCCCACCCAGCCTATCGATCAAACGCCATGGCTATTGTAATGTCAGCAGTCTCAGGGCGATTTGATGGGTACTTTGGTGCAGTGTGGCACAGACCTGGCTGGTGGGAGGGCAAATAGGGATGTATAGAGTACCTGTTTGGACTCTTACTCTTGCTTAGTTTTAAGCTCAGTGTTGGGGCAATTTCACAAGGTGGCTGACAAGTATTTGGCTTTAAGTTTCAGGTCTGAAGGCGTTCCATATTTATCACTAACATCCTTGGCCCAGCCGCTAATCTCATTGCGCTTATCCTTTGGGCATTCGACGTTTCGTAGTCTTGTCTGCATAGTATGTCTGAAGCTATGAGAGGTGGGGCTAGAGGGTCCAAGCAAAGCTTTCATGCGCTTATTGCAAGCCCCAGAAGCCCCAGTGTTTTTAACGTCATCTCCTGAGTCGTTAACGTAACGTGGAAAAAGGTAGTCATTAGATGCTGCTTCTACTAACTTTTTTATCGCCAGTAAGGACGAACCAATCAGAGGAACTACCCGTTGACTGTTTTTGTTTTTAAGGCCTCGGATATTATTCTTGTAGAGAACTAAGTGCGGCGTATTAGCCTTTAGGTCTGCGTCACCGACCAACAAGCCGCAGCACTCTTTTACACGCATGCCAGTGTCCAACATAAGATGAATCATGCAGTCTATTTCTAATGTTTTAGTTGGGGGCATCTTTCTTATGGCTAGGATTTGTTCGTGGGAAAAGTCTACTCGAGACTCAGCATCATCACCAAGGCCTGGGATGTTGAACTTCTGGAAGCAATGCACTCTGTCGGGTTTGATGTCCAGTTCAAGTGAAATAAAATTAAACATAGCAGTTATGGACTTGAGCTGGCGATGAACAGTGGCCGTCTTTTTGGTCTTTACGCTTACATCAATGAATTTGTTGATGTCTGATCTAGAGTATTCTGCTGGAGGTCTGTCTCCACAACATACAACAAAGCTATTCATTGCGTTATTGGCTTCATTTACATTCCTACGATTCTTCTCTTTTCCTTTTCTGCGCAGATATTCAGCAGGATATTGAGATGCCTTCAGTCTGAATTCACCTTTAGCTATCGCCAAAGCAGCTCGCTGATTATCGTCTAACAGGTGATAGGGGAAGGGCGACTCGGCAAGTCGATAAGCGGCATATTCTTTATCAGAGGCTTTTGTTCTAATGGTGTCATCTAAGCTTTCGAAGAAAGCCTCTTTGACATCTTCTGAGCCTTCTCCTTTAGCTTTTGCTTCAGTTTCGGTGAGTTCATGACTTGCTAATAATTTTAGTGCCGCTTGATAGTCGGTGAGCACTTGGTTCTTTGTGAGTCCTTGGCGCAGCCGTTTGAATTGCTCTTCGACAAGCCGATGTTTTTCTTGGTAGAGCGCAGCAGCAACACTCTTATCATTTTGCTTGAGCGAGATTTCAATAAACGGCTTGGGATACTGGTCTGCTAGATCGGCAGGAACACGCCTTCTGTAGTAGTAGGTATTTCTGTTACTTCTTTTAAACAGATATTTCATTGATATGGTGTATGTGCCGATAGCGAACTGCATCATAACGTAAAAAACCTCTAGTGTGTGTACATTTGTGTGTACATTACTAAAGGCTTTTGCGGCTAGAACCACTATTATAGCTGGATTCTGCAATCTTAATTGGTGCACCCGGAGGGATTCGAACCCCCGACCAAGTGGTTCGAAGCCACCTACTCTATCCAGCTGAGCTACGGGTGCGTGATTTCACGCGTTACTTGGTACTGATTACGTCTTAAAGCTTAGTTGCTTATCGCTCTAAGTACTGCAGCTTATTCTCTACGCCATCCCATTCAGCGGCATCGGCCGGTGCGTCTTTCTGGGTGGTTATATTTGGCCATACGTCTGCGAGTTCTGCATTGAGCTCTAGGAAGACTTCTTGGCCTTCTGGGATTTCATCTTCTGCAAAGATAGCACCTACTGGGCACTCTGGTTCGCACAGTGCGCAATCGATACATTCGTCAGGATGAATCACTAAAAAGTTTGGGCCTTCATAAAAACAGTCTACAGGGCATACCTCTACACAGTCTGTGTGTTTGCACTTAATGCAGTTGTCGCCAACGATAAAGGTCATATCTCTGTCTCTTATAGGTAATACGGCTGTGTTCAAGCGCGGCATTATAGCAGGAAGAATTGCTCTGTGAATGCCTTGTTAATGTTATTTATTTCTAATCTATATGGCTTACTTATATAGGGTTCCTTGGATGTTCTATTGGCGATCTGTCGGCGCTCTACAGTAGTGTTTTGAGTTCATAAATTAGATCTAACGCCTGCTTGGGGGACAGCTCATCGGGGCGAAGATTATCCAGACGTTTTTGCAGTTCGGTATTGACTGGGGGCAGAAACAGTTCGCTCTGGCTGGGCTGAGGCTGTGCCGCGGGGCTTATTACGCCATTGCCACCGGCTTCTAATAGAGCGAGTTCCTGCCTTGCGAGTCGTATCACTTCGTCGGGGATACCCGCCAACTTGGCGACTTGAATACCATAGCTCTGGCTGGCTGGGCCGTCTTGTATGCTGTGTAAAAACACTATGCTGTCGTTATACTCGGTGGCGCCTAAATGCACATTGACTGCACCTTCTACTTTGTCTGGTAATGCGGTTAGCTCAAAGTAATGGGTCGCGAACAGGGTAAAGGCTTTGACCTTGCCAGCCAGATGGTAGGCACAGGCCCAGGCCAGAGATAGGCCGTCGAATGTGCTGGTACCTCGGCCAACTTCATCCATTAATACCAGGCTGCGATCACTGGCATTGTGGAGGATGTTGGCGGTCTCGGTCATTTCTACCATAAAGGTTGAGCGACCGCCGGCGAGGTCATCGGATGAACCGATGCGGGTGAAAATACGGTCTACCAGACCAATCTGTGCCGAGCCTGCGGGGACGTAGCTGCCGATTTGTGCCAGTAGAACAATCAATGCTGCCTGACGCATATAGGTCGATTTACCACCCATGTTGGGACCGGTAATCACTAGCATTTTGCGATCGTCGTTCATTATTAAGTCATTGGCTACAAAGGGATCACTTGTGACCTGCTCCACCACTGGGTGACGTCCGCCGCGGATATCAATGCCGGGTTCGGTGTGTAATGTTGGTCTGCAAAAGTTCAGGCTATGGGCGCGTTCGGCAAGGGTAGCCAGCACATCTAATTCGGCAACGGCGGCGGCACAGATTTGCAGTTGCTCTAGATCTTGATTGAGGGTTTCTAGTAAGGCTTCGTAGAGATGCTTTTCGCGGCTCAGGGAGCGGCTCTTGGCACTCAGGGCCTTGTCTTCGAACTCTTTTAGCTCGGGGGTTATAAAACGCTCGGCATTTTTAAGGGTTTGGCGGCGGATATATTCGACGGGTGCTTTGTCGCTCTGACCTCGAGATATTTCAATATAGTAGCCATGGACACGGTTGTAGCCAACCTTGAGGGTGGATATACCGGTGTTGGCTTTTTCACGCTCTTCCATGGCCAGCAAAAATTCGCCGGCATTGGTATTGAGGGCGCGGAGCTCATCTAATTCTTGATCATAGCCATCAGCGATCACACCGCCGTCGCGAATAATTACCGGCGGGTTTTCTTTGATGGCACTGGCCAGTAATTCTACGAGATGGGGCAGGGGCTTTGCGCCTGTTGCCAGCTCGGATAAATGTTCGTGCTGTAAGCTGCTGTTTTCGAGGGCACTGTTCTCGAGGGCACTGTGCTCAAGCGTGCTGGCAATTTGCGGTAAAACGGCTACTGAATCTAACAGTCGGGTTAAATCTCGCGGTCGTGCTGAGCGCAGGGCGACTCTGGTTAGAATCCGTTCCATATCGCCTACCCGTTTAAGATGGCCATTTAAGGATTCATAGAGGTAGTTATCTTGCAGGGCAGCAATACAATGCTGGCGCGCTTCTAATGTAGGCAGATGTTGCAGCGGGCGATTTAGCCAGCGACGCAGCAGGCGGCTGGCCATACTGGTGGCGGTGTTATCCAGCACATCGAAAAGGGTATTTTCCTGACCACCGGTAAGGTTGGTGTCCAGCTCGAGATTTCTGCGGCTGGCAGCATCTAGAGCAACGGTATCTTCCCTGTTTTCGGCGCTGATGCTGCGAATATGGGGTAGCGCGTTGCGCTGAGTGTCTTTGGCATATTGAAGTAGGCAACCTGCAGCACTTATAGCCACAGGCAAATGGTCACAGCCAAAACCACTGAGATCTCGGGTACCAAACTGTTGGTTGAGCAGGCGATGGGCGCTGTCGATGTCGAATTCCCAGGGGGGGCGTCGACGCAGGCCCCTGCGTTGATCAAGCAGTTCTATGTTGGGTAGGTCTTCGGAAATCAGCACTTCAACCGGATTCAGCCGCTGCAGTTCGTTATGCAGTTCATCGGCATTATTGAGCTGCAGTAATTGAAAACGACCACTGCTCATGTCGAGCGTGGCCACACCAAATTGACTGTCGTTTTGACAAATAGCGGCCAGCAGACTGTCACTGCGGTCGTCGAGTAGTGCTTCGTCGGTGAGTGTGCCCGGTGTGAGCACGCGCATTACTGCTCGCTCAACGGGGCCTTTGCTGGTTTCGGGGTCGCCAATCTGCTCACAGATTGCCACTGATACACCCTGCTTAACCAGCTTGGCTAGATAACCCTCGGCCGCATGATAGGGCACGCCACACATGGGGATTGGGTTGCCGTTAGCTTTGCCTCTGGCAGTCAGCGTTATATCCAGCGTCTGGCTGGCGCGCTTGGCATCATCAAAGAAGAGTTCGTAAAAGTCACCCATACGATAGAAGACAATATCATTGGGATGCTCGGCTTTAATGCGCAGATACTGCTGCATCATGGGAGTATGTGGTGCGGGGGTAGATTCCATAGCTGCCTTAATGTGACGATAGTCCGTTGTTATGTCGCGCCTGCATTCCTTGGTGCGCTAAACGGATAATGTTAACGTAAAACGGCCAGCGGCAGTAGCCACAGAGTTGTTATTTGGCTAATCTGTTGCGGCGAATAAGTGATCCATAGAATGCCAGTAGGCTAATAACAATAAATATAGAATTTTTAGAGGCTCCCGAGCAGCCCTCTATTCCCCAAGTCAGTTAATTTTTTCTGCATCATTTATTCTGTATGACCTGAGTGGGTGGTTTAACTATTAAGCGATGTAATAGGGGTTATTTGAATAGACCTCTGGTAATCAATGGTATTTGAGGCAAAAATACTAAGAAGACTCAGTTAGTCGTTGGCTAGTAGCCGGTAGCAACTGGGCATAATAATAAATTATAGATAGAAAGGGCGAACCAATGAGCAATTTAGTAACAGTCACAATCGATAGCGGCGTTGCCACCATCGCCATGGACGACGGCAAAGCCAATGTACTCTCTCACGCTATGTGGGACGAACTGGAAGCGGCGTTTGACCAGGCCGAAGAGGCCAAGGCCATTGTTGTATTAAAAGGCCGTGCCGGTATCTTCTCTGGCGGGTTTGATCTTAAAGAGATGAATAAAGGTGTTGAAAACTCTCTTATCTTAACGTCGCGCGGCTCAAAAATGGCTCGCCGAATTCTGTCTTTCCCAACCCCAGTGATTGCTGTATCTACCGGCCACTGTATTGCCATGGGTGCCTTTTTGATGCTGGCCTGCGATTACAGAATTGGCGCGGCTGGTGAGTTCAAAGTCGGGCTGAATGAAACAATCATTGGTATGACCATGCATAACTTTGGTATTGAGCTTGCTCGTTACCGTCTGCCTTTGAACTACTTCAATCGCTGTGTAATTAATGCCGAGATATGGTCTCCAGAAGATGCGATGCCCGCAGGTTTCTATGATCGGATAGCGCCAGTGGACAGTTTGGACAAGGCTGCTGAAATGGCCGCCCAGGTATTTTCTCAGCTGGACATGAAGGCGTTTAACGGCACCAAGAACAAGTCTCGTAAGGCGTTTCTTGAACTCCTTGATGAATGCATTGAAGCGGATTTGATCGCTCCACCGATGTAGTCTTAGGTTCATTGTAGGTCTATTTGTGGACTGCTCTTTTTGGGCAGTCCTGTTCCATTGTTGTGGGCGTTACGGAATCTGATGGCGGGTAGGCAAAAGACTGGTCAGAATATCCAAAAGAAGTATCGGCACAGGCCAAACCCCGCTACAATTTCGCGATGAATACAACCCTCTATAATCTCTCCGAACAGCTGGGCCATGCTCTGCTAAAAAACAAAGCGACAGTCACCACGGCCGAGTCCTGTACTGGCGGCGGTGTGGCGAGCGCCATTACCGATGTCCCCGGCAGTTCCAAGTGGTTTCATCGCGGCTTTATTACCTATGCCAATCAGGCCAAGCATGAAATGCTCAATGTTTCCGCCGATCTTCTCAAAGCAGAGGGTGCAGTCTGTGAAGCGGTGGTTAGAGCCATGGTGGAAGGTGCAGCACAGGAGGCCGGTGCCGATTATGCCGTTGCCATCAGTGGTGTCGCTGGACCCGGGGGTGGCAGTTCAAACAAACCGGTGGGTACGGTTTGGTTTGCTTGGCTGAGTCCTCAGGGCATTAGTTGCCAGGTGCACAGATTTACTGGCGACCGCGCCTCAGTTCGAGAACAGGCCGTGATAATTTCTCTCCAAGAACTGTTGCATAAGGTTACTGGATGAATTACTGTACAACCATACAGCTACTGAATAGATAAACAGTAGTTCGACATTAACAAAGAATTTATATCGAGGACAGAATAATGGATGCCAACAAATCAAAAGCACTAGAGGCAGCACTGGGTCAAATTGAGCGTCAGTTTGGTAAGGGTACGGTTATGCGTATGGGCGAGAATACTCGTCAAGCCATACCGGCTATCTCTACCGGTTCACTGGGTTTGGATATTGCCCTGGGCATCGGTGGTCTTCCTAAGGGCCGTGTTGTTGAAATCTATGGTCCTGAGTCCTCCGGTAAAACGACCCTAACCCTGCAAGTGATTGCCGAAGCCCAAAAAGCGGGCGGCACCTGTGCCTTTATCGATGCGGAGCATGCGCTCGATCCTGTGTATGCAGAAAAGTTAGGCGTTGTTGTTGACGACCTTATTGTTTCTCAGCCAGATACCGGTGAGCAAGCCCTCGAAGTAACTGACATGTTGGTTCGCTCTGGCGCCTGTGATGTACTGGTTGTTGACTCCGTAGCGGCTCTGACTCCAAGAGCAGAAATTGAAGGCGATATGGGCGACCACCACGTTGGCCTGCAGGCTCGTCTGATGTCTCAGGCACTGCGCAAGCTGACCGGTAACATTAAAAATGCTAACTGCCTGGTTATCTTTATTAACCAGATCCGTATGAAAATTGGCGTTATGTTTGGTAACCCAGAAACCACTACGGGTGGTAATGCACTGAAATTCTACTCATCAGTAAGACTGGATATCCGTCGTATTGGTGCCGTAAAAGATGGCGACGAAATTATTGGTAATGAAACACGCGTGAAGGTGGTTAAAAACAAAGTTGCACCGCCCTTCAAGCAGACTGAATTCCAGATTCTGTATGGCAAAGGCATTAACCGCAATGGCGAATTGGTCGATCTCGGTGTTAAGCATGGTCTTATCGATAAGTCTGGCGCCTGGTATGCCTATCAGGGCAACAAGATTGGCCAGGGTAAAGCCAATGTGGGCATATTCCTGACCGAGAACCCCAAGATAGCGGCTGAGATTGAAGGCTTTATCCGCGACAAAGAACTCGGTGGACCGGCTCCAGCAGTTCAGGCACCAGCGCCCGAGGCTGACGATAACCTTGCTGAAGAGTGAGTCTCTGATTGCAGCTATCTTGATTAAAAAAAGCGCCAAGTGGCGCTTTTTTTATAGCTGTTTGAGCCAGGCTAATCCAAGGCTAGCAGTAAAACTTTACCCTTTCTTATAATCTGTTAATACTTAAGCGATGAAAGATAAAGACCTCGTTATTACCCCCGCGAAAATACGCTTCGCTGCGATGGACCTGCTGACGGGTCGAGAATTATCACGATCGGAGTTAGCTAAAAAGCTCGACAAGCGATTCGATCAGAATCCCGCCATCAAAGAGGTTCTGGACAGGCTCCAAGAACAGGGGCTTCAATGCGACAAGCGCTTCTCGGAAGCCTTTGTGCGCTCGCGGCTGCTTCGAGGTCATGGGATGTCACGCATTCGCCTAGATATGCGCCAAAAAGGTATAGGTGACGAATTGTTTGAGGCCGCGATAGAAAAGGCTGAAATAGACTGGTTTGCCATAGCGAGAGACGTGGCTCAGCGCAAATATGGTGGCGGCCCTGCCGCGGATCAAAAAGAAA
>Ga0209223_10000956_pt1 | contig 32751 bp, 23 predicted proteins | sample COG_06_FD_184750 | JGI IMG/M metagenome (GOLD analysis project Ga0209223, IMG submission 184750) | Pelagic Microbial community sample from North Sea - COGITO 998_met_06 (SPAdes) (version 2) | ecosystem: Environmental > Aquatic > Marine > Neritic zone/Coastal water | place: Helgoland, sampling...
TGCGTTCTGGGGATGGGGTTCCAAAGATTGAACTTTGGGGTCGGAGTGTACTTGGTAGCCCCAGGGGACAGTACCGCCCATCCACATGCCCTTCTTTTTGGAAGCCGCTATCTTATCGCGGATACGCTCGGCTGTGACTTCACGCTCAAATTGCGCGAAGGATAATAAGACATTTAGGGTCAAGCGTCCCATGGAGCTCGAGGTGTTGAATGATTGTGTGACCGATACAAAGGAACAACCAGCTTTTTCCAAACGCTCTATAAGGCGGGCAAAGTCAGACAATGATCGCGTCAGACGATCTATCTTATAGACCACGATCATATCAATGAGCCCTTTATCAACCTCAGCCAACAGAGCCTTAAGGGCAGGGCGGTCCATTGTTCCGCCTGAGACCCCTCCATCATCAAAGCGTTGCTTGACCAGCTTCCAGCCTTCATGGCGTTGTGAGGCTATATAGGCGGTGCAGGCTTCATATTGAGCATCAAGAGAGTTGAACTCTTGATCCAAGCCTTCCTCTGAGCTTTTACGGGTATAGACAACTGCGCGCACGCTTGGGCGCCCCAGCCCGTTCATGGCTTTACTCCAAAGAACTGAAAGCCTGATACGTTATAGCCGGTAATGGCGCGCGCTGTATGGGACAGGGACTTAAAGCGCTGCGTGTTCCAGGCAAACCAGCCATCCTCTGCCACCTCAACAACATGGGTCTTTCCGTGATACTCACGCACAAAGCGACTACCGGGCTTAAAGGCGGGGCGCATAACATCGCGCAGGCCGGCACGGGTAAGGCGCAGGCTCAGCTTTTTGGTGAAGCCGCCATAAAGACCTGATTGCTGTTCCCAGGCTAATATCTGGATTAGTAAACTGCGGCTGATATGCTTTGGTGGTGGCCTTCCAATCAAACACCGCCAGTGCTCCAGAAGTTCATCTCGGCCCGCTGTCTCCAACCCAGCTATATCAAGTTCCATGCCCTTACTCCCTATGGCTTCGCTCACTGAGCAAAGCCCGAGAAGCTTCGGGCGTACCAACACACAGGCTTACGGTGTGCGTGAAGTCCAGTCCGAAAGAACTACAAATTAGGTATTCAGCTGATGACGCTGAAATGGGGGTGTCACGGTGCACCGCTAGTGTGCACAGAAAAAAGTTATCGACAAATTTTTATTTTTGAAATAGCATTTCAAAAGTAGCGTAGATTCTGAGGTATAGAAAACCGCTAGATCTAGCGTAAGAGCGCCTAGATTAAATTGGACAAGTAAAATCACAATTGGGAGTAAAAAAAATGAAAATACTTACAGCATTCGCCCTGGGGATGTCGGTGGCCGTCGGGTCGATGACCGGCGTGTCCGCAGCAGAGCCCGTTGTCATCAAAGTGGCATGGAGCGCGGAAGGTGATATGCGCTTCCCCGGTTCGGGACAGACGGCATGCATTTCTGCAATGAAAAACTACGTTGAGGTTGCGTCAGAGGGCAAATTTAAGTTTGATTTGTATCCGAGTGGGGCCCTTGGGAACCCGCGCACGATGATCGAAACGGCCCAGAATGGTGCGATCCAGATGGTGGGTGCCTATACCGCGATCATGGTGCCTTTTGCGCCCGAGATCAGTATTACTCAGATCCCGTATATCTTTCGTGACAACATGACCGCGTGGAAAGTAATGGCAGGACCTGTCGGGGATGAGCTTGCCGATATCTTTCTCAAAAAGACTGGTCTGCGGGTTCTGGCTTGGCCCGATGGGGCAGGATTTCGCAACATCTATACGGAGAAGCCTGTTCAAAGCGTGGCTGACCTGAAGGGCATGAAAATGCGAGTTCCGGAAAACCCAGGACTGCTTGCCATGTTCCGCGGCTGGGGAGCAAATACAGTGACTATCTCCTGGAGCGAGCTTTACACTTCGCTGCAGGCAGGAATGGCCGAGGGACACGACACTGAGCTTTACTCGATGTTTTCCAAAAAACTCTATGAAGTGAATCCGCATGTGACCGTAACGCGGCACAGCTTTAACCTGCACCCAGTCATGATCAACGAAGAGTTCTTCCAATCTCTTTCTCCGAATAATCAGAACATAATCCTGCAGGCTGGTGACCTGTGCAGCCGAGTTGGAAACTCAACGTCGTATCTGAGTGGCTTAGTCGTGAAATCGGCAATGGAGGCTGAAGGAGCGACCTTCTATTATCCGACAGATGCCGAAATCGAAGAATTCCGTTCGCTTGGTCAGCAGCCCTATATCGATATGATTAGTAGCAAGATCGGTGATGATAGCCAGAAATGGATTGACAAGATCATGGCTGCGGCAAAAATCGCTGAACAGGAGTAAGACCGCGGCTTCGGGGTCGGACAGAAGGTTGCTGCTTGGGGTGTGCTATTTTATGGACGCGCATCCCAGGTGGTATCCTTCAGGTCATAGTCCGCGGACCCGATATCATGGATTTATATGTAGAGATGGCCTTTCCCCAAATATCAGCAGACATAATCTGCGAGATTAGATCTAGCCCAAAGCTAGAGCTAGGGAGCTGGGAGCATTTTGTGTTAAGTCACGATTGGTAAGGAGTACGTTGAATGAAAAAGCTTATTTCTGGGTATCAGACCTTTCTAGATTGGCTTGAAAAAGCTGCAATGGCGCTGGCGATGATCATGGCTGCTCTCATGTTTCTCAACACGTCAACTGGTATCATCGTTGATCAGGTTGTTGGGAACTCACTGGTTTGGATCGAAGAGGTCAACATCCTATTGTTTGCTTGGTTGGTCTTTGTTGGCGCGGGTGTTGTTGCGCGGCACGGGGGGCATATCGGCGTCGATATTATATATTCCGTGTTGGGCCCTGCACTCCAGTTGGTCCTGCGCGTTGGGTATCTTGTCCTGACGCTGATCGTGGTCTGGGTCATGGTTTATTATGGGGTCAAGATGGCCCTATTTGTCGGTCAGTATCAGACCTCCCTCTATCTTAATATCAACTTGTTCTACTTCTATCTTTCAGTTCCTGTCGGCGGCGTGCTGATGGGACTGTTCAGTATTGGTGCGATGCTTGTTGACCCTCGGACGCGTAATGTCTCCAACCGAGATGAAATGCCTACCGCCGGGGGTGGCCAATGATCGTATTTCTTTTTGGAAGCTTTGTCCCAATGCTCCTTTTGGGGGTACCGATTGCGCTCTGCCTCGTATTAATGACAATTTTTGTCTTTGTCGACATCGGCGACCCGCGCCTGTTTATGCTGATCCCACAACGCATGTTCACTGGCACTGAGAACCTACTCCTGCTTGCGATTCCATTTTTCATCATGGCCGGGGAGATTATGAATCGGGCCGGTATCACCGATAAGCTCATGACGCTGTCAAAGTCGCTTGTTGGCTGGATCCGAGGCGGGCTGGCGCACACCAATATCATGGCTAGCATGTTCTTTGCTGGGATTACTGGGTCGGCAGTGTCTGATACGGTGGCCGTAGGTGGGATTATGATCCCGGCGATGAAAGAGAACGGCTATAGTGAGGAGTTTAGTGCTGCGGTGACGGCGTCTAGTTCGGTCATCGGGCCGATCATTCCGCCCAGTATTCCGATGCTCCTCTATGCCTCGGTGATGAATGTTTCGATTGCGGGTCTTTTTTTAGGCGGGATGCTCCCTGGCATTCTCGTGGCGCTGGCGCTAATGCTCACAGCCTATATTATTGCAGTGCGCAAGGGTTTTGGGGAGAGTACGCCGTTCGTAGGCGTTGTCCGCCTGCTGCTGGCAATCCTGCACGGAATCCCTGCGCTGATGCTGCCGGCCTTGATCTTAGGCGGTATCCTTGGTGGCTTCTTTAGCCCGACGCAGGCTTCGGCTGTTGCGGTAATGTATGGGCTTGTAATCGGCTTCATCTTTTACCGCAGTCTGAAGCTCTCGGATATCGTGCCGATCCTAGCGCATACGGTAAAGACCACGGCGATGATCATGTTCCTTCTGGCGTGTGCCAAGAGCTTTAGCTGGCTGGTAAGCTACTTTAACCTTGTTGATTACCTTGCGGTTGTGTTTGTGACCATTACCGAGAACAAGTATGTCTTCCTGATGTTAGTCAACGTGCTGTTCCTGATTATCGGCATGTTCCTTGACATGGGATTTGCGATCATCGTTCTGGGGCCCCTACTGGCACCAATTGCATATAAGTATGGGGTCGATCCAATACACTTCGGGCTGATTACCTGTATGAACTTAACAATCGGTTTGGCAACGCCGCCTCTTGGGCTAGTGTTATTCGCGGCTTGTGGCATTTCGAATGTCAGCCTTGCGCGGATCAGTTGGGCAATCCTACCCTTTATTGCAGCCGAGATCGTGGTTCTCTTGTTGATAACATATGTGCCGTTTTTCACGATGTATTTCCCAAGGCTCTTTGGCTACGCCTGAGCTGGGTGAGTGTATCTGAAAAGAAAACGGCCACCATGATACTATGGCTGTTGGTTTTTGATGAGGGCGGTTCGAACTGGGTCTTAGCCACCCGCCTTGTCTGCCATTTCTAGCAGCAAGGCCGAGGGTTTCCAATGCTGGCCGATCTCTGCGTGATACTGGCGCACATCTGCGGCGATACGGGCCAGCCCTGTCTGCTCGGCAAAGAACATCGGTCCACCACGCGTCTTAGGAAAGCCATAACCGTTAATGAAGATCACATCGAGATCGCTGAGGCGCTGTGCGATTCCTTCTTCGACGATCTGATAGCCTGTATTGACCAGTTGCCAGAGGCACCTTTGGAGGATCTCTTCGTTGGAGATCTGGCGCCGAGTGATTCCTTTCTCATGCGCTACCGCCTTGATCAATTTCTCGACCTCTGGGTCAGGCTGGCCCCGCCGGGTCCCTTCGGGGTAAAGATACCAGCCGCGTCCCGTCTTCTGGCCAAGATACCCGGCTTCGGCCAGGCGGTCGGCTATGGTGAACGGGTAGGGGCTTTGTGGGCCACGGGCCTTACGGATGCGATAGCCCACGTCGAGGCCAGCAAGATCCATCACGGCCAGCGGCCCCATAGCGAGGCCCCAATCTGTGAGCACGGCGTCAATCTGCCAGGGGAGGGCGCCTTCCTCGACAAGGATCTGGGCCTCACGGTTGAAATTGATGAACATCCTGTTTCCAGCAAAGCCATTGCAGACGCCTACCAGAACTGGGACCTTGCCGAGACGTGGACCCAAAGCCATCGCTGTGGCAATCACATCGGGCGCGGTATAATTGGCGCGAACCACCTCCAATAGCTTCATGATATGCGCTGGACTAAAGAAATGCAGGCCGATCACATCCTCTGGACGAGAGGTAGCAGCGGCGATCTCATTGACGTCAAGCGTGGAGGTGTTTGTGGCGAGGATCGCACCCGGTTTGCAAATCTTGTCGAGTGTAGCGAAGACGCTACACTTAATGTCCATCGCTTCGTGCACCGCTTCGACCACCATGTCGACTTTGGCCAGCGAATACATCGAGACGCTGCCGGTGATGCGCGCGAGGCGTTCATCGGCCTCGGCCTTGGAGATGCGGCCTTTGCGCAGGGCTTCATCGTAGATTGCACGGATACGCGCCAACCCTTGGTCGAGGCGGCCCTGCTGTTGTTCTATCACCGTTACCCGAAGCCCAGCGTCGGCAAAACAGGTTGCTATGCCCGCGCCCATTATGCCGACTCCAATCACCCCAGCACTTGCCAAACTGCGCTGCGGTGTCTGAGGTGGCGCATCTGCGATCTTGCGGGATTTCCGTTCAGCAAAGAAGATGTGGCGCAGGGCCTTTGCTTCGGGGGAGGTATTTAGCGCGTGAAAGGTCTCGTTTTCCCATGCAAGGCCTAAGCCGATTGGGGTGTCATAGGCCATGCGCACCGCTTCAACCACCTTGGTGGCGGCCGGTGCACCGCGCGCCCGACGCAGAAATGGCGCGGCGACTTCGGCGAGATCATTGGGGCTTCCCTTAACCGCTAGATCGCGAGGAAGGCGCTGTGATAATGCGTTGGACCACTCACCTTCAATCCGAGTAATTGCTTCGGCCTGAGTGGCGTCGATCGCGCGCGCAACGCCAAGTTTCAGCGCGCGCGCGGCAGAAATGGGTTTGCCGCTCAGGATGATTTCGAGCGCGGCGGGGCCGCCAATCAGCCGAGGAAGTTTTTGCGTGCCGCCAGCGCCAGGAATGTTCCCAAGGTTGATCTCTGGGAAAGCAAACTTGGCTTCCGGCAGAATGGCTAGGCCATGACAGCCCAATGCAAGTTCGAACCCGCCACCATAGGCAATACCGTTCACCAGTGCGAAGACTGGTTTTTTGCTCGCCTCGATCTGTGCAATGAGATCGGTCAACAACGGCGCGCGGCGTGCGGTGTCGAACTCAGTGATGTCTGCTCCAGCAGAAAAGAACCGACCTTGGCCGGTTAGAACGATCGTGGCGATCGTGGGGTTGCTCTCAAAGGTGTGATGCGCCTTCGAGATAGCCTCGCGTAGCCCGTGCCCGAGCGCGTTGACTGGCTTGCGTGTCATTTGAATCACGCCAATCGTGCCGTGGATTTGTGTGGAAATCAGGTTTGTCACTCGCTTTGACCCCCTATGTTACAATGTGTTTTCATTTCCGAAGATGGCGGTGGCCTGGTGCGAAAGCGTGATGCCGTTGCCATGGCAGAGCACGGTTTCGGCCTTTTCGACCTGACGAATGTCGGCCGTGCCGCGCAGTTGGCGGGTGGCTTCGATCAGGGTAAAAACGCCGTACATGCCTGGGTGGCAGAACGATAGACCTCCCCCATTCGTATTTACTGGTAGCGATCCATTGGGCGCGATACGACCGTTCTCGACGAATGCACCGCCTTCGCCCTTAGCGCAGAAACCCAGATCCTCGAGGAAAAGAATCACGTTGATGGTAAAGGCGTCGTAGAGTTGCAGAATGTCGATATCGCCCTGTGAGAGCCCAGCCATGGCAAAGGCGCGCTTACCGGAATCCTTGGCTGCGGTGCTGGTAAGATCTGGCATTTCTGAGATTGCTCGATTGTAGGACGCTACTCCACCACCAAGGAAATAGGTTGGTTTTTGTGCCAGATCGCGGGCGCGTTCGGCGCGGGTCATCACCACGGCACCGGCCCCATCGGTCAGCAGGCAGCAGTCTCGCAGGCTTAGGGGTTCCATCACCATGCGCGAGGCCAGAACGTCCTCGATAGTCAGCGGGTCTCTTTCAAAAGCATCGGGGTTAAGTTGCGCCCAATCGCGCGCTGCCACGGCGACTGTGGCCAGTTGTTTGCGGGTAGTACCGAATTGGGCCATATGACGGGTGGCGGCAAGGGCGTAGGCTGTCATTGGATAGCGCGGGCGATGGGGAAGTTCATAGATTGGCTGTTCTGCTGCGGGGACCATGCGACCCGAGCCTGAACGCATCGTGGCCCCATAGCAGATGAGTGCCACATCGCAGAGTCCTGCCTCGAGGGCCATCGTTGCCGAGAGTGCATAGGCGACAAAGCTTGAGCCGCCAGTGTTGGTGCCGTCGATCCAGCGTGGGTTGAGACCTAGATATTCTATTGTAGAAATCGCCGGGAAAGTATGGCTCATATTGGTGCAAAACAGGCCGTCGACATCTTTGAGGGAAAGGCCCGCCTCGTCGAGTGCTGCGCGTACAGCAAGGGCCTGAATGTCCATTGCGTTGAAGCCTGGGGCTTCACCCAGGCCAGCCGTGCCAACACCGACGATAGCCGATTTGCCGCGAAGTGATGACGTGGTGGTCATGACTTGCTCTCCTCGGGTCGAAAGGTGATGAGATGTTTGCTTAGAGTTCCTTCAATGCGCGCCCGCACGCGCATTCCGATATGGATATCCTCTGGTGCAACGCTAGGAAGGTGGCTCATCATGCGCGGCCCTTCATCGAGATCGACGAGTACAATAGAATGCGGTGGTCGCGGTTGTTCTCCAGGTTTGGCCCTAGGGCGTAGCGTCGCCTGCGAATAGATGGTGCCAAGGCCGGAGGCCGGGTGCCATTCGAGCGCAAAGGAGCCACAGGTAGGGCAGATCACGCGTGGCATGAAAATCGCTATTCCGCAGTCTTCGCAGCGTTGCAACTGGAACTTTCCATCGAAGACATGTGTTTGGAATTCGTGGTCTGGCCCCGAGGCTGGGTTGGTCTCATGTCCGGTGTGACTCATGCTGTCCTCCCTATTACGAAGAGTTTGGTCACTAGTATTCTTGTGCAATATAAATCCGCATTGCAAACGTTAATTTTAAAAATTTAATTATTTTAGGATAAAAAAAGCGCAGCATCAGGGTGAGACGGTTGCGTAGGTGGATGGGTCACCGTATGAATTAGGATCATATTTGGGGGAGGGTAGTGAATAGTGGGCGACGCATTCATGAGCAAAGCTGAAGGCGGACCGGACCGACAGTTCGTGGCGTCGCTGGAAAAGGGACTTGCTATCCTGACGGCTTTTCGTCCAGATGATCGCGAGCTGACCAATCAGGAATTGGCCGACCGCACTGGTATGCCGCGCTCGACAGTAGCACGGTTCACCCATACGCTGCGTAAGCTGCGCTATCTTGCCTATCATCCGCGCATGGCGCGCTACAGCCTGACTGCGCGGGTGATTGAGCTTAGTCAGACCGGATTTGTTATCACCGGTTTGCGCGATATAATCCACCCTGCTATGGAGGCTCTTTCCGAGTTGGGGCATTTTTCGGTAGCTTTGGGGATCCCTGTGGAAAAGGGTGTGCGTTATTTGGAATTAGTGCGCCGGCCTGAAGCGATCGTTCTCAATCTTGAGGTTGGAGCGTTGCTGCCGTTCCTGCCCACGGCGATTGGTCGGGCCTATTTGGCAGAGATGACTGAGGCACGTAGGCAGGAGACGCTTGTGCGCCTGCAGGTAGATCAGGAAAAGCAAAAGCCTGGGATGCTCGAAACCATGGAGGCCGAGGTCGAGCGATTTGCCACTAATGGTTACACTACTTCTTTTGGAGCGTGGTGGCCCGAGATTAACGCCGTAGCTACTACGATTCGCGTGGTTGAAGATGGCGATCCTCTTTTATTATCTCTTTCAGGCCTGTCGTCGACGATAACTCCTGATCGAGTGGCGGAGAAATATGCAGCAGCCCTCCTTTCAACAGCCCAGATGATCCAGACGCGACTGCGGCGGCTTTATTCAAACTAAAGCTGTGGATCAAAGGTTTATCTATATGTTCGCATTGCAGACATAAATTTCAAAAAATTATTGACGTGCTATCTTGCATCGTAGATAACTTCTTCCAAGAAAACGTGTGACGAGAGCAATGGCACCAGATGCATCAATCGTGACATCTGCGGCATTGGAGGGGGTGGGGATGGCAGAGATATTTGAACAGATTTCCGGATTGCTGAATCCGCGCAGCGTTGCTGTAATTGGGGCGAGCGCCAATACCGAAGGATGGGGCGGCGCGGCACTGCCTGTATTGCGGCAACTTGGCTTTTCTGGTGATGTCTATCCCGTCAATCCAAAATATGATGAACTTTACGGGATCCCTTGTTATCCGTCGGTCGAAGCAATCCCTGGGGAGGTCGACGTTGCGCTGATGTTTGTGCCACAGCGGGCATTGCCACAAATTCTTGAGGAATGTGGTAGGAAGGGTGTGCAAGGAGCGGTTATTCTTGCCTCAGGGTTTTCTGAGACGGGGGAGGAGGGTAAGGCGCTCGAAGAGCAACTGCGAGAAGTGGCTAACCAAAACCGGATTGCTATTTGTGGGCCTAACTGCCTTGGACTGGCTAATCTCGAGAGCGGTTTCATGGGCCTGACTTCCGCAACGTTCCCGGCGGATCTTTCGCCTGGGCGGACGGCGTTGATCTCGCAGAGTGGTCAGTTGCTGATGATATTGTTGGCAAGGGCCCATGATCAGGGTGTGCACATGCGCTATCTGGTCTCAACGGGCAACGAACTGAACGTGGAAGCCGCCGACTATGCGCTTTGGGTACTCCAGGATCCTCAAATAGCATCGGTGTGCCTGGTGTTGGAAGGGCTCCGCTCGCCGTCGCGCTTCCTTGATCTGGCCGCGCGGGCACAAGAGGCGGAAAAGCCGTTAATTGTGATGAAGCTAGGCCGCAGCCAGCGCGCCGCGCGCACAGCGCTGGCTCATACTGGAAAGTTAGCTGGTGCTTTCCGTACCTACGAGGCCGTGTTTCGGCAAGAAAATATTGTTTCGGTGGATGATCCGCTGGAAATGGCCGACGTGGCTGGGTTATTTGAAAAATGCAATGCGCCAAGCGGTAAACAAATTTCGGTGGTAACCTTCTCGGGTGGTTGGTGTGGGGTGACTGCGGATCAAGCCGATGTGTTGGGGCTTGTGCTAGCGGATTTCAGCGAAAAGACAGTTGCGCGTCTTAATCCCCTCCTGGATTTCACGCCGCCAGCGAACCCGCTCGATCTTTCAGGCAATGTGATGACTCATCCTGAGCGCTGGGGTGCTGCCCTAGAGGTAGTTCTGGAGGACGAGAATACCGATATCATAGTGGTCTTCATCCACCAAGTTCGCGAGGCTTGGCGAGATCGCCTTACTGGACCTTTGCTTGAGTTGGCAAAGACCACAAGTAAGCCGGTGATCGCGGTCTATGATGGTGGTAAAGTCGTCGAATCGGGCTACACTAAACTTGTTGAAGACGGATCGGTGCCAGTGTTCCGGAGTAGTCAGCCGATGTTGCGGGCGTTGAAACGTTTCATCGACTATCATGAGCGCAGAGAGCGAGGCCGTGAGGCGCCGGTTGAGGCCGATGTTGGCACGACTTTACGTCGTTATCTGACAGGGCACGGAAAAAACATCTTGGAACATGCTGCCAAAGTTGCGCTGGCGGCTTGTGGTATACCGATGGTTGAAGAGGCGTTGGTGACGAGCGAGGCCTCTGCCCTGAAGGCGGCCGAGAGGATTGGCTATCCGGTGGTAATGAAGGGACTGGCTGATGATTTTGAGCACAAGACCGAAGCCGGGCTGGTGCGTCTGGGTCTCTCTGCTCCCGAGGAAGTGTGCGAAGCCTTTGCGTTCCTGAGTGCGCAACTCAGCAGTCAGACCCTGAACGGTGCTCCAGCGCATTTTCTGGTGCAGAAGATGGTCAAGGGTGGAGTTGAGGTGATCCTTGGCATTCAGAACGATCATGTTTTTGGACCCATGGTTGTCTTGGGTGTGGGCGGTATCATGACCGAACTGATGAACGATGTAGCGCTGCGACGTGCTCCTCTGTCGCGCCGCGATGTCGTGGAGATGATCAACGAAACCCGATTGGGGGACCTGCTGGCCGGCTTTCGCGGTAGTCCGGTGGCGGATAGGGGTGCGCTGGAAGAGGCTGTCTTGCGTTTGTCACAGCTTGCCGTTGCCAATGTGGATGAGATCGATAGCATCGATATCAACCCACTGCTTGTCTTGCCGGAGGGCGAAGGTTGCGTTATGGTTGATGCCCTCATTGTTAAAAAAGAGGATACGGAATGAGTGACCTTCTGAACAATGCAGAGGACGAATGTTTTCGAGCCGAGCTCCGAGATTTTGTCGCGAACGAACTACATTCTGAGACGCGCAACAAAGTTTCGCAGGGAGCGCCTTTAGAGCGCGAGGATTTTGTCCGTTGGCATCGCAGCCTCTATGAAAAAGGGTGGGTGGCCCCAGCTTGGCCGGTCGAGTTTGGGGGTCCGGGGTGGTCGGCACGCAAACGGCTGATAGCAGATGAGGAAATGTTTCGCTTGCATACGCCGCCTCTACCGGGTTTTGGCCTCAAGATGATCGGGCCAATTCTAATGCGATTTGGCAGCGAAGCACAACGGGCGCGGTTCTTGCCGCGGATATTGTCGGGGGAGGATTGGTGGTGCCAAGGCTTTAGTGAACCGGGGGCTGGGTCAGATCTCGCCTCTCTGCGGATGCGGGCCGACCGCTGTGACGGAGGCTGGAAGCTATCTGGCTCCAAGATCTGGACGACCTATGCGCAATTCGCCAACTGGATCTTCTGCTTGGTTAGAACCGATCCTGAGGCGAAAAAACAGGGAGGAATTTCGATGGTGTTGGTCGATATGTCGTCAGATGGTGTATCGTGCCGACCAATCCGACTTATGGATGGCACCGAAGAGGTGAACGAGATTTTCCTGGAAGACGTGTTTGTCAGCGATGATATGGTCGTGGGGGAGGTCAACATGGGATGGAACTATGCTAAGACACTGCTAGAACACGAACGGCTTGGGATAGGTGGAATTGGCCGGTCGAAGCACCTGTTGCAGCGCGTGCGGGATGTGGCTGACGCTACTGGACGGACTAATGATCCAGCGATTATTGCAGAATTGGCAGTCTTCGAGATTGACGTGATCGCGATTGAGGCGTTTACTTTGCGGCTCTTGGCAGCAGCTGAAGCAGGCGAGCGGATTGGGGCTGAGGCATCGCTGCTAAAGGTACGGGGTACGGAAATTCAGCAGGGCCTTACTGAATTAATGCTGGACGTGGCTGGGCCTGCCATGTTGCCTGAGCGAGAAAGCCCCTGCGCTGAAGAACCGTTTGAAAACATAGCTTATCAGTTTCTCAATTGGCGCAAGCTGTCAATCTATGGTGGCAGCAATGAAATTCAGCGGGGCATCCTCGCTAGTCAAGTGCTTGGGCTTTGAGGAGGACGACAAGATGATCAGATTTGATATTCCGTCGGAAGAGGCTAGGCTCTTGCGAGAAACGGCAGAGCGTTTCATAGTCGACAGATACACCCTGGAGCAACGTAGAAAGATTTTGGTGGATCAGTCTCTGATGGCCAAGAATTGGTTGGCTATGGCTGAACTCGGCTGGCTAGCTGCACCACTTCCTGAATCTCTGGGAGGCCTTGGGATTCAGCCGATGCAGATCACTGGCTTGCTAGAGGTGCTGGGTGCTGGATTAGTTCTAGAGCCTCTAAGCGCTGTAATGCAATGCGCTGTCACGCTGGCGCGGGCCTTGCCTGAGGAGAAAGCGATAGACAGGCTCAACCCTATCCTATCTGGCGCACGGATCGAAGTGATGGCGGAGGGCGCGTCAGGCAATCCGATCACTGCGCGGGGTGATGGCGAGACGCTAGACCTTGCTGGGATGTCGCCTCTTGTCATGGGCGGGAGTGTCGCCTCGACCTTTTGGGTAGTGGTGGAGAATGATGGGGTGCAGGCTCTGTGTCCGGTGCCCGCCACTGCGGCAAAGGTGGAGCACTATCGGCTGCTTGATGGTCAGCCGGTGGCGCGGGTGGTGTTTGATGGTGTGACGGTGCGTAATGCTGATACCATCACCAGTGCAGGTGCGGCGCTGCGGTTTGGGGCTGATTTGGGGTGTGTCGCCATTCTTGCCGAAAGCGCAGGCGTGATCGATGCGCTTTATTGCGCGACGCTAGACTATGTGAAGTTGCGAGAACAGTTTGGCCGCCCGATCGGACGGTTCCAAGTTGTACAGCATCGGATGGCTGACATGTTTATAGCGCGGGAAGAGGCACGTTCGATGATGCAGCTGGCCGCTGAGGCACAGGATAGCGAGGATGAATCCTTCAGAATACGGCTGATTTCGGCAGCACGGGTGAAGATCGCTGATAATGCCCGCAAGGTGCAGCGCGATGCGGTGCAGTTGCATGGTGGCATGGGAGTGACCGATGAATTGCCGGTGGGCCACATGGTCAAGCGGCTCCTAGTCTTGGCGCAGCTTGGCGGCAATCGACAGCAGCATCTGGAGCGGTTTAACGCGGCCGCCTGACGTCACGCTTTGACAGGAAAGGATGCCCACGCGAAGAGGGATCCCGAGTATAGTAAAAGGCGTGCCAATCGGTTGCTATCCAGCTTTAGCAGTAGTGGGCACCTGACCTGGTCGCTGATTGAGGCCAAATCGAACCTGACTAGCTTCGTGCATGGGGCCTCGGGTGCGTGTTGCGGGATAGGAAACTTGACTGCCTGCGTTCTCTGGAGCTTGGCACGTGCTTGCGGCAAAGGAGCTATGTGATTGAACTTGGGAACAAGACCTATCGTTTCAAAGACCGGATGGAGGATGCCCTCATGGGCAATTGCATGACAGTAGGCGAGATCATTTACGATCGTACTCGAAACGACAGCCACTGGGCAGTGCCGTTGCCATCAGAACTTGCGATCGCTGGACGATAAGTAATAGATCAGAGAATATTACGAGCAAACTGTTCGATTTGCCGTGCGCATTTGACCAGCCGCGGGCCAAGATCTTTTTCGAGACGTTCGGTTGAGACGATGGACTTGAGCCCACCGATGTTGATTCCGTAAACAGGATAGCCATCGGCGCGGCAAATTACTGCGCCGGCAGAATTGGCCTCTGCTATCCAGTCCCCGCCGCTTAGGGAAAAGCCGTGGGTGTTTTTATAATCAATGGCGCGGTGCAGATCGGCCTCAACCTTGGGCCAGCCCCCGCCATAGTCGGGCGAGATCTTAGCGATCAGGGCTTCACGCTCTTTTGCTGGGATCGTTGCCATGAAGGCGCGCCCCATGCCGGTGGAAAAAAGCGGGATGCGTGACCCTACGCCTAAACGAATAGCCATCGAGGCAGGAGTGCGGCAGGCCTCAATATAGATAAGCTCGGAGCCACTCAACGTACCAAGATAGACTGATGCGTCGGCGTAATTGGCCAGTTCCTGCATGTAAGGACGAGCGATGTCACGGATTTCCATCTGTGACATGATATCATAGCCCAGCGTCAGGACTGCAGGCCCTAGCGAATACCATCCAGTTTCTTCGTCATGATTGAGGTAACCCAACTCGGTCAGGGTGAAGGTCAACCGCGAAATCGTGGCCTTGGGCAGATTCAAACGGGCAGAGATTTCGGAATTGCCGATCGGGTGGTTGCCTGGACCGAAGGCTCTGAGCACGGATAACCCGCGGGCGAGGCCAAAGTTGATCCTGTAATCCTTCTTGCCGGAGTCTGCTGGCGGAGGGTCTTTTCTTTTCACTTATGCCGTCCTGTGATGGGTGCCCGCTCCGCGAGGCGCGCGGGCCTTCGGTGGACAGATTTGTAATCTAGTCGAATCCTAATAGCTAATGGTACTGAAAAAAGCAAACATCCAAAAACGCAGCAATTATCGTTAGAAAGTCGCTAACTCGAGTATGCGTCGTGGCGTCAACGTCAAAGTCAGCGGGCTGCGATCTTGCGATAAAGAGCTACAGTTTTGTGGACGCCCTCTCGGAGAGAGTTCTCCTCAATGTGGCCAATCAGTTGGCGCAGGACGGAGGTCTCGAATCCGTCGCTGGGTGAAATCCGCGGCGTTTTGGCACACGTGACCGCAGCATATGGCACTTCGGCGTGGATTGCGGCGAGTATCTCGTCGGTGCTGTGGGTTGTTTCTGATATGTCTGAAAGCAGTGCGCCGTTCCACGAAGCTGAGGAGGCCTTCACGAAGACATCGGCCACATCACCGGCGTACTGAAAGCAACTTTTTGTGGAGAAGGGAATTTCGAAGGTGAGCCCCAAGGCGGCGGCCTCGATGGCGCGGGTAATAGCTGAGGTTTCTCCATCGTCGCGTCCGACGCCATAAACGACATAGGGGCGCAGCCCAAGGCTCGACACCTGGAAGTCATTCCAATAAATGCGTGCAATTTCTTCATCTGTCTTTTTGAAGACACCGTAGAGGTTTGAGGGGGCGTTGGCATGGCCGCGCGGTTTGGCGGCGATGGAACTGGTGTATATTATCTTCTCGACTCCGACCTTGCGAGCTGCTTCAAACACGTTGATATGGCCCCCAATATTCACCGAGACCGCCAAACTTGGCATTTCGCGGCATTGGGGGATCTGCAGGGCTGCCAGATGGATGATGCAGGTTGGGCGTGTTTCGGCAATCAGGCTTTCGATCTGGGCTGCGTCTGTGATATCGCAGTACCGGAAATCGACCAGCGCCGGCTTTCGATCTGGGCTCAGATCGAGACGCAGCGCAGTCAGGCGTGCGTAGCTGTTGCGGACATCGGTGGCGACGACCTCAATTCCGCTTTTGACCATCTGAGCGATGATCCATGAACCAAGAAATCCTGTGGCGCCGGTGATGAAAACCCTCTCCTTTGCCGTCACTGGCTTTCCTTTCTTGACTTTGATTTAGACCTTCAACGGTCGCGATGTGGTTGCGTGGGGTCAGACCCGTGAATGTCTGTTTGCAAATTTGTCTAATCTTTTTATTTTTGTAGCTTCGTAAAGCGTATTCTAAAATTAAAACACAATTTCAAAAGTAGTTGCAAGCTAATTTTGAAACCGTTAGCTTGGTTTTTGAAAAGAAATGTTGGCTCAGTGAATATGGCAGGCCGACGGCAACGGGAGAGGACTGGCATATGCCAACGACTAATGAAATGGTGGTGCGAACGTTGATTGAAAGTGGTGTGAAGCGGGCATTCACGCTGCCTGGACTCGGGGTGACCTGGTCCTTGCCAGCCTTCTATGATGCAAAAGACGATTTCGATGTCGTGCTGTGTCGCAACGAATGGATCGCCTCGATCATGGCGCAGGCTGCTGGGAGGATCGAGGGCAAGCCATCGGTTCTTATGGGGCAGGGGCCTTGGATTACTACGATGGGTGGGATCGGCATTCTTGAGGCACATTTTGCGGGATCGCCGATGGTGGTGTTGACTGAAACTTCTGACTACGACGGCTACGGGCAGATGGGGTGTTATCAAACGATGACCGGCGACTATGGCGGTGCAAATGCGCTGGCTTCGCTCAAGCCGATTACAAAATATGCAACCTATGCTACCAGCCCGGAAGAAGCGGTCTTTGGCACGCAGATGGCGGTCAAGCATGCTTCACTGCCGCGGATGGGCCCAGCAGCGGTAGTCATGAAGACTTCGATTATTCGGCAAGACTTTCCGGAAGATGCCAAACCGTTGGTTTATCCAAGCCCTGGGTATCTTTCCTACACACCTTCGCGGCCCGATCCCGCAGCGGTTGCGCAACTGGCCGAGTTGCTGGACAACGCCAAGCGACCCGTCATCGTGGCTGGTAACGGCGTCGTGGCAGCCAAGGCAGGTGGGGCGCTTCAGGCCTTGGCTGAGAAGGCGGGCATCATGGTTGTCACCAGTTATAATGCCAAGGGCGTCATCCCTGAGACCTCACTCATTTGTGCAGGGATGATGGGGACCTGGGGCCACCGCACCGCTAATCGGGTGGTGGCACAGGCTGATCTTTTGTTGATGTTGGGGGCATCAATGGCACCGGATTACACACGGTTCAGGGATCCCGAAATGATCCGGCCTGGCGATCAGACATTGGTACAGGTTGATATTGATCCGCGCAATGCTGGCTGGGTCTATCCTGTCGATCAGGCAATCACGGGTGATGTGGCTGACGTGCTTAAAATTCTGGAGGAAATTGGCCTTTCAGAAGAACGGGCCAATGCGCGGACCGAGGCGGGTATGGATATCAAAACTCGCAATGGCTATTTCGATATTCCCGACCTACCGGCGGCGCAAGGGACAGTGCACCACACGGATGTGGTTCGTGGATTGCAGGAGTTTCTTGGGCCGGACGATATCCTAGCGCTTGATGCAGGGGCGCAGCGAATCTGGGCGACCTTCGGCCTGCGCATGCCCCACGCCGGGCAGTTGCTTGTGCCAGGGGGGACCGGCGTGATGGGTTGGGGTGGACCTGCGGCAGCGGTGGCCAAGATCTTGCGCCCACACAAACGTGTCACCTGTCTCGCTGGTGATGGTGGTTTTATGATGACTGTGCAGGTGTTGCCAACAGCCGTGCAGCAGAACCTGGATGTTGTATTTGTGGTATCCAACAACTCGGGGCTGGGCATGGTGCGTGATAATCTGGGCAAAAAGCAGATCGCTGTTGATTTCAACGATGTTGATTTTGCCACGATCGCAGAGGGTATGGGCGCAAGGGGTATCACAGTCTATCACCGTGATGAGTTGCACGACGCTATTGAAGAAGCGCACCAGATGGGTGGCCCGGTGGTTGTTGATGTCAAGGTCGACCCGGAAGCGAGCCACCACGAGGCGGTAGACAATGCGCCGTTTTGAGGGGCGTAGGGCGCTGATCACCGCTGGGGCTAGCGGGCTGGGTTTGGGCATGGCTCTACGACTGGCCGAGGAAGGTGCGGCGGTTACCGTGTGGGACCGGGATGCCGAGGCGTTGGCAGCGATAGAAAAAGCAGGCCATGATCTACGCAATGTATGCCTCGACATGACTTCAGCGCAAGACATCGAGGCTGCCGTGGCCGAGATGGGTGAGGCCGGGCAGATTGACGTTCTGGTTAACAATATTGGAGGGTCGTTGCACACGCCTTTCCGCTTTCTTGAGCAGAGCGAAGAGGATTGGGAACGGGTGATGGATGTGAACATCACAGCCTGTGTGCGCACAACCCGGGCAGTTCTGCCACATATGGTGAAGGTGGCCTATGGCCGCGTGATCAATATGGGCTCGAAGGCGGGGCGGTTTGGGAGCCTGTTTGCAGGTGCAAACTATGCGGCCTCGAAAGGGGCGATTCAGGCCTTCAGTCTCCAGATCGCACAGGAGTTTGGCCCGCATGGGATCACCTGCAACACGCTTTGTCCGGGGGTAGTTCTGACCCCGCGGGTGGAGCGCCTCCTCGCTGAACGGCAAACTGAGGCAGAACGGCAGAAAATTCTGAATTCGATCCCGGTTCGGCGGCATGGGACCGTCGAGGACATCGCAGCAGCAGTCGCCTATTTCGCCTCTGAGGAGTCGGGGTTTGTTAATGGCGCTTCACTCGATATCAATGGCGGCCAGGCGATGGTGATTTAGGACTAAATTGGTTGCTGGCTCGACCATCATCGGTCGCTGCGAAAATAAAAATGCTACGCCGTATTACGCAGCATCGCATTTCTTGCTTGAGACTGTCGTTAGGCTGCAGGAGGTTCCCAAGCTTCAGGCGCGCGCGGGTGGATATCGGTGACGACATCCAGAAGTACCGGTTTCCGCGCGGCGATGGCGCGGGTCAGTGCCAGCGCAAGGTCGGCGGGATCTTCAATGCGGATTCCCTCGATGCCAAAATTCCGTGCGATGGCTGCAAAATTAGTGGGGCCAAACCGGTTAATCTCTTCGGGATTTCCATCTTCGCGCCCTTGGTAGAACGAAGCTATTTTTGGTGTACCCTGACCGAAGCCCGAGTTGTTGTTGATCACTGTCACGACCGGCAGGTTCCAGCGTCGTTGGGTCTCGAGCTCGGATAGGTGGTAATAGAAAGCGCCATCGCCTGAGAAGCAGACTACGGGGCGATCTGGCGCACCGCATTGGGCCCCTAAGGCCGCCGGGAAGGCCCAGCCAAGAGATCCCGCCGCGCGCAGATAACTCTGCCCTTCGTGTGGCAGATCTAGCAACGTTGCCGTCCAGATGCCGGAATAGCCTGTGTCGGCGACAAGAATGCCATTTTTCGGCAACGCTTGCGATATCTCGTGGCAAAGACGTTCGACTGTAATTGGTGGGGTATCAGATATTGCAAGTGAAGCAAGATCTGCGCGCCACTCAGCAACGACCGTGGCGGCATGTTTGGCCCAATCAGACCAGCCCACAACCTGTTCGTTAGCTGCTGCCAGATCGGTGACCGCCTGGCGTGGGCATCCCCAGACGACGGTTGTATTGGGATAGTTACGCCCGATTTCCTGGCCGTCGAGATCGATTTGAATGATCGGAGTGCCCGGCGCTGGGACCTTGTAATTGTTGGTTGGCTGATCGCCAGCGTGGCAGCCGATATAGATTACCAGGTCGGCTTCGAATACCAGTAGGTTGCCCGGCGGTGCGGAATACGTACCGACGGTACCGATATGCAAAGGATGGGTGGTTGGTACGATGGTACGCCCACCTAGCGAGGTCGCGATGGGGATACTTAGCTTCTCTGCTAGCTGTTTGATCTCGTCATGGGCGCCTACCTGAATAGCGCCGGTCCCGACTACAAGCACGGGACGCTTTGCTTTGGCCAGCCGTGCGGTGGCGGCGGCGATCATTTCTGGAGAGGCAAGTGGGCGATGCTCTGGCAAGTGGCCAAGTGTAGCGTCGGGCAGGGTAGGGTTCGGCACTTTGCCTTTTTCTAGTATCTCTCCACCAAGCCCGTTGAGATCAAGATGCACCGGTCCGGGTGAGCCATCTGTCGCTGCGCGGAAGGCTTGGGCCAGAAGATGTGGCAGTTCACGTGCTTCGGACACGTCGATCGACTCCTTGGTCGTTGAAGAAAAGAGTGGCGTGTGTGGAACCTCTTGATAGGCATTGCGGTGCCGTAACATTGGTTCCTTGCGGCCAGTCATTGCAACTAGCGGCGCGCGATGAAGATAGGCGTCCTGCAATCCTGCTGCCAAGTTTGCTGCCCCGACTGATTGCGCCAGACAGACGCCGACGCGGTTGGTAATTCGGGCATATCCATCGGCCATGTATGCGGCAGATTTCTCTGAGTGGGCGAGGATACGTATGATCCCATGCTCTTCCATGAGCACCAATGTGGGGCGCAGGATCGCGTCCATGAAGAAGACGTGGCTTACGCCCAGCTGTCTGAGTGAATGGGCGATATAATGAGCTCCATCAGTAGGCTCGCATGGTTTGTTATTCATGAAGGTTTTCCCATTACAAGTTATGGCTAAAGTCATGGACTAGACGTTTTTGAAATATAGTTTCATTTATGTCTTGAGAATTCAAGCATTGAGGCCTATCTTTTGCATTTATATTGTAAAAACGATTTTGGGTGGGGCCATACGCTTTCGGTGGAAAGCTAACTTGGTCCAAGAAGAGGCTCAGTCTCAAGCAGAGGAGAAAAGGCCTTGGCTATTGAAAGTGTCGCAGTCATTGGGGCGGGGACCATGGGTCACGCCTTGGCATTAGTTCATGCGTTGGGTGGATGCCATGTTAGTTTGTATGATAGCAACCCCAAGGTTTTGGCGCGCGCGCCGAGTTTGATCGAGGCGGCGCTTGCAACCTTGCAGGAGGCAGGTGTTGAGAGCACCATGGCGGCGGCGGAGGCCTCCAACCGGATAACGTTTGTCGACACCTTGGTGGGAGCTGTCCAGGCGGCTGATCTAGTGGTTGAGGCAGTACCGGAAGATCTAGAGGTCAAGCGCGAGGTCTTTGCCCAAATCGAGGCTCATCTGCCAGAAGCGACGATCCTTGCTTCGAATACCTCTTACCTCGATATATTTCCGCTCATCCCCGCAGGACGGCAGTCACGAGCAGCCGTCGCACATTGGTACACTCCCCCCTACATTGTCGACCTTTTAGATCTAGCTCCAGGCCCCAAAACTGACAGTGATGTAATCCCCAAACTGCGCGCCCTCTACGAGGGTTTTGGCAAAACGCCAGTCGTATTCGAAACTCTGGTTCCGGGCTATGTCGCAAATCGACTTCAGGCGGCGTTGAACCTTGAATGCCTGCGAATGATCGACGAGGGTTGGGCCACAGCTGAGATGATCGATCTCTCGATCCGGCAGGGGCTTGTGCATCGATTAGCGGTGTTGGGGCACATGCAGAAGATGGATTTCACTGGGCTGAGGATGGTGCGCAAGGGTATTGCTGGCGGCAGCTACCAGCCGCCCGAGAATACTGGCAAAACCCCGGTACTCGACCGCTTGATCGCTGCTGGGCGGTCGGGGGTGCGCAGTGGTGCTGGGTTTTTTGAATATGGCAATACATCGGTGGAGAAACTGTTTCATGCACGCGACCTGAAGCTATTGCGGTTGAAGTCGCATATTGAGGATTTAAAGGACGACGACAGATGATTAGGGCAGATCTTAAGGGAAAGTGCGCGTTGGTAACAGGTGGAGCTTCTGGCATCGGACTTGCCACGGTGACTATGTTGGCCGTGATGGGCGCTCGCGTGGCAATCAACCATCTAGAGAACGATCCGGCAGGCCCAGCCAAGGTGGCAGAGCTTACTGTGCGGGGGCTTGATGTGCTCTCGGCACCAGGCAATGTCTCGGTCCCCGGCAATGCTGAGGCAATGGTTGAGACCGCGATAGTGCAAATGGGGGGGCTGGATTTTCTCATCAATAATGCAGGGACCTCCGGTACCGCTGATAAGATTCCGCCCTCGGATCTGGACAAGATGACAGAGGAGTTCTGGCAGCTTCTGCTAAATACCAACCTGATCGGTGCGTTTCGATGCGCCCGCGCTGCAGCGGGAGCTCTGAATGATCGCTGCGGGGCCATCGTGAACATCGCCTCGATCGCAGGAATTGGGGAGCAAGGCAGTTCCATCGCTTATGCTGCCAGCAAATCTGGCCTGGTGAGCCTGACCGGTAGCCTCGCACGGGGGCTGGCACCAGGCGTCCGCGTAAATGCCGTGGCACCGGGACAGACTAGCACGCCCTGGACGGAAGACTGGCCCGAGGAACGTAAACAATGGGCTCGCGATAAATCCGTTTTAAATCGCCTTTCGACACCGGATGATATTGCGGAAGCTGCTCTCTTCCTTTGCGCCGGAGCCAAAATGGTCACTGGTCATGTACTGGTGGTAGATGGCGGTATGACGCTCTGACTAAATAGTGAAATAGAAGTTACAGCCCAATCCTTTGACAGTTTCTGGCGTAATTTAAGCTATTCCTATCAAATACTGATTGGGTTTTTTATATCACTTATTTGCCAATCGGCTTGCGCCAGTGGCTTGAGGCGGCCTCTTCTATCCATCGATATGTGGATACTGGACCTGTGCAGTCTTTGCGTCTAGTCGAAGGACCTAAACTTGCTGCCCTGTTCTGTGTTCACAACCTTGAGTAGGTTAAAGTTGTGGATGGCTTGGTTCGGAACTTTGATGTAGAAATCGGATTCTAGGGTCTTTGAGATCCGCGAGGTCAGAACCTTGTGGGTGTACCAGTCTATGTTTGCCATCAGGCAGAGTAACCTGCGCCACATTTACAGATAGGCAATGTTCGAGTAGTGGAACTTGTTACGCCTCTCCAAAGGCAGACCTCTCAGCAGATTGGGTTAGGCCTTCAGCTTTTTTCCAAAAAAGAGACGTCTAATGCCAGCTCCCCAATCTTGATGTGCGGCACTTTACCTGTTCCTTGCAAATCTTGGAATTTTTCTGGGTGCCGCGCTCGAAAAGGCTGTACACTTCGTCAAATAATGCCCGTTTACATTGATGGATCATCGTTGCCTCTCAGTGTTTGCGATTAAACAATTACCGGTACCAGATGCGCCCCAAAGCGGCTCACCAGCTCAGCCGCTATCTCCTCACCCCTCAAGGATTCTGGCGTGACCTTTCCTTTGAACTTGGGCGCGCGCTGCTTGTCTTTCCTAAACTGGGGGTTGCCTCGAAAATTAGACGCCTGCTTTCAAGTGCAGATTTGATGCCGAATACCGCTTGGTTTCAACGTATCGGCCCGCACTTCAACTACACTCCAATTGCAGTCTCGAAAAGCTCTTTGAACTCCTCCGTAGAGCAGTGGCGGGGATTTGTTGAGGTGCAGCTGTCCTTTGCTGCGTGTGTGGCGAGCGACGAAATCATTTCCCGGGTGATCCCCATTTCGCCCAAGTTCTGGGGCATTCCAATTTTTAAGTTGAGGTCTCGGAAAAACTCTGCAGGATCGGCGTCTGTCTCCTGACCCATGGCCGCATTAAGTCGCCTATATTTTTCGCCAATGTAATCCCGGTTGAAATCCAGCACTGTTGGAAGAAGGACAGCGTTCAGCGTCCCGTGATGCAATCTCAGTGCTTGGTTTGCGCCGCAGGCATGGCTCATAGAATGCACGGCACCGAGACCCTTGCTAAAAGCCATGGCGCCTTCGGTCGAGGCCATCATCATGTGCCAGCGGGAATCCTCGTCGCTGCCGTCTCTGAAGGCGCGCAGCAGGTTACCATCACGGATTCCGCGCTCGATGCCGTCGCAGGCTACCGCCTCAGCTGGCGGATTTACGTTTGGTGAAAGAAGAGCTTCTATGCAGTGCGAGATCGCATCCATTCCGGTTGCCGCGGTCAGGCGCGGCGGTAGGCTCAGTGTCAGGGATGGGTCGCAGATTGCAGTTCGCGGCACAAGGTAGGGGCTGCGCAGTATTAGTTTCTCCCCGTTGTTCATGATGATGACCGCACCGCGCGATACCTCGCTGCCTGTACCAGAGGTTGTAGGAACCGCAATTAAGGGCGCAATCTGGCCGATCGTTTCGGGTCCCCCCAACCGGTCGGTGTATTGGAGAAGATCTCCGTCATGTGTCACAGCCAGCGCGACAGCCTTGCCGAGGTCGAGCGATGAGCCGCCGCCAAACGCGATGACGCCGTCGCAATCGGAATTTCTGTAGACATCAGCGGCCTTCATTACAGCTGCCTGGGTAGGGTTTTCTGGGGTTTCGTCAAAGGTTGTGACTGCAATCTCGTTCCCGATTGATGCCATCAGATTGGCGACCATGCCTAGATCTCTGAGGCCTCGATCCGTGCATATCAGTGGACGCTGGACTTTATGATGCCGAAGTACTGAGGCAAGCTGATTGCTGGATCCGTGATCGAAGATTGTCTGGGTCATAAATGTTAACAGGGCCATGGTCATTTCCTCGATCCCGGCGCTCTCGCGCTAGATTTAGCGGTTTTCCACAACTTAGGATCTACGCTGTTTTTGAAATTTTATTTCAAAAATATAAAGTTGTCGATAACTTTTTTCTGTCCGCCCCGATTGATGCTCAATATGAAGCCTGCATCGCTTATATAGCCTCGCAGCGGTATGAAGGCTGGAAACTCGTCAAACAGCGCTTTGATGATGGGGGTATCTTTTGAATTCTAAGACGGTCAAAACTCTGTCACAAGTTCCTTGGAATTTCAGGAGAGATATGCGTTAAAGTTGGTTACAGGTGATCAGGCGACATTTTAAGCATCGCAGTGGCCGTCGCGGGGCGCTGTCAGACAAAAAAACTTGAGACGGGCAGGACTACTTTGTAACGTTGTCTAATGATAAAACACTCTCCATTTCGCTACTTTAAAACGAGCTGTGAAGTCATCTGACTTGCAATATGATGCGAGCTCTCATTTGTCCGACAGCACCTCCGCCAGCAGTCTGATGCGAGCTCTCATTTGTCTGACAGCACCAATAAAGTATCCTTACTATCTCTGTTACCGGTATTTCTGATCTGGCCAGAATATTTTCACTCATGTTAGCGGTGATGTTAATACTTTCTCCACTCTTATAAGAGCAATTGGCAGTCGTCGACGTAAAGGAGCTTACAGTTGACCTACTGGTATCTAGACAAAGTCGTTTGTGCCTATGTAACCATAAGCTAGGTCAGCAATCGTTGTTAGGTATTCCCCGGTTGCGGTAATAGATAAGACGGTATCAGCAGCGTTGGTCGATGACGCCGCTACTGTAAGGTCTGCAAATGTTAACCCTCCATTAAGCTGGAACACATCTGTCCCATCGGTAAAGTCGGTGATTGTATCTGCGTCTGCTAGAGTGCTTCCACCATCTCCAGCCCTTAAAACAATAACGTCAATTCCTGAACCTGTTGTGATCGTATCAGAACCTGTTCCACCGTCTAAAATATTATCACCAGAACCAGCGATAAGTATATCATCACCGGCCTGACCATAAAGATTATCGTTATCTACATTATCGCCTGCAGCCTGTTCTGGTGGTGAACCAAGTGTTTCTGTTAAAGTATCATTACCAGCACCGCCATAAATCGTATCTGCACCTAACCCACCATAAATTACATTATCCCCAGAATCTCCACGAACTACTTCAGCAGCATTTGTCCCCCACAGGTTTTCAAAATTAACGGCACCACCCGTCGTCAGATTAATCTCTGAGCCATCTGATGTAGTATCTTGGAATTTTAGCCAATCAGTCCCAGCTCCACCATCTAATTTTACCATATTAAAATTGGATAACGTGGGTGTTCCATCTGAATCGGTCATCCTTATATGAGTAACATCATCCCCTGCTCCCATATCAAGGCTGTCACCATTCTTAAAATTCGCGTCGCTAACAAAATCGCTTCCGCCACCCATAGAGATATTCCAATGGCCTGCAAAAGCACTTCCAGTGGCACTAGCTTCTCTACTTTGGCTATACATATGGATCAGGTCTCCAACATCTGAGCCCACAAAGGTAACTGTAGAATCTGTACCTCGGTTGTTATTTAATCCAGGAACGCCTTGGTCAGTTGCGCTGGAAAACGGTTTGCCAGTTTGCCGTATGTTGCCACCACCAAAAGTAGAACTCATTCCTGGAATATAAGTGTTGTAACTTGCTGACCCAACTCCATCAAATGCGTAGAAAGTAAGTTCACCTTCGCCCCAGATATAATTACCCGTCTCTGAGTCTTTGTAATCACCATCATAAATAACATAACTATTTGAACCAACTATGAGGGTCTCAATACTTGTGAAATCTATTTGATCAGCGCCCTTAGTAAGGCTGAATATATTAGAGCTCGAATTAAATTTAATGGAATAATCCATCAACGAAGATCCATCAGATATCGTGAGAGTATCTGTACCAGCTCCACCATCAATATTCTTACTACCAGATCCACTAACCGCTAGGGAGTCATCTCCACTAGTGCCAATGACGTTTTGGCTATAGGGGCTAACTTTATTTCCATTCCCATCAAACAGCTGACCATAGATGCCAGCAGAGTCTCCATCCTGATTGTATGATTGCCAGGTGACAACAAACCCATTTCCCCATTCAGTCACGCTAACGTTATTCTGATCATTATTAGTAATTGTATTAACTTGAAACTCAGTTCCAACTTTACTTCCAGACGCATCATAACGCTGCCCAAATATTCCCCACTTTGCCCCGGTTCTGCTATCTCCATCACCTTGGTCCTGGCCTTCCGATTGCCAGGTTACTACAAAGCCTCCATCTGATAAAACGGCAATAGAAGGCTCCCGCTGATCTCCCGCGGTAAAAGTATTTATTTGAAACTCTGATCCAACTTTAGCCCCCATTGTATTCAGAATTTGTCCAAATATTCCTCCATTTCCCGTGCCTGAGGAAGAGCCACCATCTTGCCCGTCAGATGTCCAAACAACCAAGATATTTTGATTAGATATGTCCTTTACGGATGACCACCTTTGGTGGTTAGACGTAGTAGTATTTATTTGAAATTCAGAGCCTTGAGGACTAGGCGGAGTTGTAGTGTTAAAGTTTTGTCCAAATATGCCGGATGATGATCCATCCTTATATTCATCTGTCCAAGTAACAAGAAAGCCGCCATAGTACGCTGTAACAGAAGGTGAACTCTGCCCCCCATTTGTAGTAGTATTTATATGAAACTCAGGCCCATAAAGGCCCCCGTTTTCTGCAGGGCTAATAAGTTGTCCATAAATCCCCCATTCTTCATCGCCTGAATCAACTTGATTCAATGAACTCCAAGCTAAGATAGAGTAACCATTTTCATCCGTTCCAACTGCTGGGTTGCGATGAGCATTACTATTAGAATCGCTTGCCAAAAATTCAGAACCTAGTTTAGAGCCATTGCTTTCAAACTTTTGACCATGAATTTGTTCAGCTCCGGTGCGAGTTTCCCAAAAGACGGTAAAACCCCCATCACTTCTTGCAAGTATTGTTGGACTTTCCGTATTATAATTATTTGTAGTTATTTGAAACTCTGACCCAACAGTCTGTCCATTTACATTGTAAATTTGTCCAAAAATTCCCTGGGAGTTATAACCATCATCCCCAGAAGAATATACAACGACGAACCCACCATTAATTAGTGAGGCTGTTGAGGGATTATATTGCGCCCCTGATGAATTTGTATTTACTTTAAACTCTGTATTGTCTGTTAGACCAATTGCACTATTGTCGCCAAGGTTTTGACCCGAAGGTAAACCAGTATACGACATCGTGTTGCCATAGAGATCTGTTACACTTGATCTTACCTCATAGCTTTGTACCGATAAATCAGACGCAGTCGCATTGGCTGGAACCGTGTAAGTACCCGTTAAGGTATTGCCATTACTTGTGCCTGTTAACACAATGACGCTATTTCCAGAGTCATTCAGAGTAACAGAAAGGTCAGACCCACCCAACACTGCCTCGCTCATGTTGGCTGTAATATTTATCTGATCACCAGACTTGTAGGATCCATTTGCTGTAGTCGAGGTGAAACTTGTAACTGTTGGCTTAGTACTATCCGCGTAAGTTGGAATTATGTTAGCGGCGGCATCGGTAGTAGAGGCATTGCCTGCGGCATCTCTCGTAAACCCAGCGGCAACATCGATGTTATCTGCGGTATTTGTACTGCCAAAGCCATCAGCTGCAAATCCATTTGTGGCTTCCAAAGCGGCCTGCTTTGCCGTCGTCAGGTCAATAGTTAATGTGGTGGCGTTAGTCACTATTGCTGAGGTAATATCAGATTGGGAGAAGGTTACGCCAGCATTGCTGCTGCTTCCATCAAGATCCCACACGAGCTTCGACCAGTCGAGGATTGCCTTAACGTCTGATCCTGCTGAGGAAAGGGTTGAGAAGTTTGTTCCCGTCAGTGTCAGTGATCCACCAGTATTATTGTAAGAGGCAGAACTTATCGTGGTCGTAGGGATTGTGTTATCAATAATGAAGGCTGAATTATCGTTCAGATTATTACCACTAGGAATATCTGTTTGTGACAGAGAGTTTCCAGAAATGTCCGTAATTGGTTGGCGGTATTGGCCGCCAGTAGTATAACTAACTACAGTAAGAGCACTTGTGTCTTCTGACCCATAGGCTCCATCACCTACGGTCAAAATGCCCGTAAGCGTGGTGCCAAGGGGGAGTAACACGTCTTTACCCCCGTCAGCCGTTAAATTTGCACTATAGCCATTATCAAAGTTTACCGTCATCGACGATTTACCTGTGATAGTCTCACTAATGTGGGCCGTAATATTTATCTGATCACCAGATTTGTAGGATCCATCTGCTGTAGTCGAGGTGAAACTTGTAACCGTTGGACTAGTAGTATCCGTGTAAGTTGGAACTAAGTTAGCAGCAGCATCTGTTGTTGACGCATTGCCTGAAGCGTCCCTACTAAATCCTGCACCCACGTCAATATTATCGGCAAAACCATTATTTAACACATAGTCGTACCCACCAAACCCGTTCAAGGTCTGCATCTCCGAGGCTTTATTGGCTGTAAGCGTAGCAGTCAGTGTGGTCGCGTTTGAAACAATAGCGGAAACGAAATCAGCTTCTTTAAAAGTTATAGTATGTTCGGTACTATTTGTGTTGGAAAAGCCCCCTGCCTGGCCGTCGGCATTAAACCAGCCATCAATATCCCACACGAGCTTCGACCAATCAAGGTTCGCCTTAACGTCTGTCCCCGCTGTGGCAAGGGTCGTGAAGTTGGTTCCCGTCAGTGTCAGTATTCCACCGGTGTTATTGTAAAAGGCAGAATTTATCGTGGTTGTTGGCGCGGTGTTCACCTGTTCGAGCACTTCAACGTTGAACGATTTGGAGTAGCTTTTTCCACCAGGATCAGTTGAGACGATTGTGACTGAGTGGGAAGTTTTTGTATCGTAATCGGGTTGGGAGACTAGCGATAAAACACCTGTTGAGGCATTTACACTAAAATCAGCATAATCCGTTCCAGTAATTTCCGCAATTTGATAGGTGAACCCACTTGAGCTGTCATCAGTGGTATTCAGGGTGCCAATTACTAACGATGCTGCCGCCTCAGAAATGTTGGATGATGAAATTGAAATATCAGTTGGGGCATTATTTGCGCTCGCGCTGTCTACGCTTGAAGCATTAGTAAAGGCGATCGAGCCACTGCCCCCACCACTTTCTGCTTTTAGCGCTGTCTCAACCTGATCTTTCAAGACGTTCACGCTTGAGAACACGTTTTTAGTATCCGCAGAATTTAAATCAGTAACATTGCCAATCTTGGTATTAACGTTCCCAATCGCCGTCTTTGTATCGCTTGCCAGCGCAGTTAACGCAGTGGAGTTTACGCCATCGACCGAGGCAGCTTTTGTTGTTACGGCCGTTTCAATTGATGATAAAACTGCCGATGAAGTTAAATCTAATGTTGCAGTAGAGTCAGACTGAATGGCGGTTGATTTAGCCTGAACAACCTCCACAACTGCGGCTAGTGCAGTCGAAAACGCATCAGCAGCAGTTGACCCAGAACCCTCAACTGCCGCCGCAAAAGTGTTAATAGTGGAGACAATTTGCTGACTAACCTTCTCCATTGCTAAAGCGTCAGCAGCATCGACACCTACTGCATAAGGATTGAAGTTCGTTGGATCTAATCCGCTTGGCAAACCTAGGACTTCAACGGCATCTGCGGCAGACAACCCCGCTTCCTTCATAATAGTTGTCATAGGTGAAACAACTGAAGATCCAGAAGGTGCCTTAAGCGTAATTCCGGATAGAACTGTCCCTGACGATGAGTCGATTGTGGAGTCGTCCGTCAGCGCAACTATAGATACGCCACCCTGTGAACTATATAGGCTATAACTACCATCCGCGGCTGTACGTAATGAAGTTTCTCCCGAGTCGAGCTGGCCATTATCATTATAGTCCAAAAAGACTAGGGCGTTGCTTAAAGGTCCCTTTACGACGTTACCCGAAATGTAACCGGTTGTCGTAAGTGTGAAGCTGTCCCATGCGCCCCAATCGGTCCCGTCATAACCCCTGATATAGAGTGTCTGCGAACCAGCCTCAGATTCACCTTGAACCGTGAGGCTAGATAACTCGTCACCATTTATGAAATAACCATCATTTGCATCAATCGCGACGCCAGACAGATAGTAGCTATTTGTGCCCATATAATCATAAAGCTGATAATATACAGCAGCATCGCCATCAGCATCACTGTAAGACACCAAGGAACTGACATTAGCACTCTCACCAGACCTAAGCGTAAGATCATCCATCTGAGTGACAGGAGCAGTGTTCGCTGCCGCTTCTGTTGTGAGCTCAAAGCTGTCCCAATCTGACCAATCGGTCCCGTCATAACCCCTGATAAAGAGCGTCTGCGAACCAGCCTCAGATTCACCTTGAACCGTGAGGCTAGATAACTCGTCACCATTTATGAAATAACCATCATTTGCATCAATCGCGACGCCAGACAGATAGTAGCTATTTGTGCCCATATAATCATAAAGCTGATAATATACAGCAGCATCGCCATCAGCATCACTGTAAGACACCAAGGAGCTGACATTAGTACTCTGACCAGACCTAAGCGTAAGATCATCCATCCGAGTAACAGGAGCAGTGTTCGCTGCTGCTTCTGTTGTGAGAGTGAAGCTGTCCAGTTCCGATCCATTGCTATTGTTAGCATCGTACGCTGAGATGAAAAGCGTCTGAGAGCCAGCGGATGCGTCTCCTTTAAGCGTAAGATTGGAAAACTGATCAGCGGCTACCAAATAACCCTCAGAGGCATCAATGGCGACACCTGATAGATAGAAATTATTACTGCCAACAGCATCCATGATCCAAAGATGCGTGGCTAGGTCGCCATCAGCATCAGTGTAGTACACTTCTTGGGTGAAATTGATACTCGCGCCGGCCTCAAGGGTGATATCATACATCGTGGCAACAGGTGCGGTGTTATTCTGCTGAAGTTCAGCAGTTTTTTCATAAGAAACTGAATACTGAGCTTCACCGTAGCTGGGACCAGTAATTTTTACATAATATGTCGCGTCGGTAGTTACAGTAAAGTCTATGTCGGTGTAGGAGCCATAAACAGTGTCTACAACCCAGCCAAACGAATCAAGGACCTCAAATTTTGAAACGCTAGAGTATGAATATTGTAAATAGTCCCAATCAACGCTATCGACGTTTACGCGGTACGAACCGGTGTCTAAAATGCCTAAAGAATATGTGTCAATGTCTGCCGTATAATAAGCATCACTTAGTAGGCCAAAAGCTCTGTTGCTGTAACCAACTGAAATAACGTAAGTATTATTTGTGTAACTTGGAGCGTCGCGACTCCCAGGAGAGCTACTGGTAAACGTTCCCCCGTATCTTTCGTCTATTGTCCAATCATATGGCATAATAAAAAATCAATCTTAAAAACACAAATTTTGAAAATTTTATCTAAAAGTCCGACAAAAGATTTAAACACAGGAACAAAATATATCAGTTTTATCAAAAGTCTATCAAATTGAGACTAAAATTCCTCATAACTTATTCGTCAATTGCCAATTTCATTAAGTTAAAAGTTGATGAAGTTGCGAACTAAAGCGAGGGACATAAACATAAATGGGCACTGTAAGGCAAAAGCACTCAAGATCGGACGTGTGACTTTGTAGGGCCTTTGGATGACAAAACACTCTCCATTTCGCTAGTTTAAGCTTGGACCAAGACACACGCACCTAGCCACACCATCTAAAATGGGGTATAATAAAACCCCATAAATGGTGGAGATTTGAGCATGGCAAACACCAACCTCGAAAAGGGTCGACCATGGCGATTTGGCCCCGATTGGCCTGGCCAACGGTGCGGCTCCAAGACCCGTAAAGGAACGGCATGCCAGCGGCCTGCTAGGCTCCCTGCGGGCCGCTGTAGACTCCATGGAGGGGCTTCCACTGGCCCACGGACCAAGGACGGCCTTGCGCGACTCACAGAAGCTAGAACCAAGCACGGCAAGTTCACCAAAGAGAAGCGCGCAGCGGCGAAGCATAGGGCCGAGCAGGGGCGCCAGATGCGTGGCGAACTGAAAGAGCTGGAGGCTTGGTTCGTGGCCCGCGGTCATCTATCCAAGGACTGGCGCAAAGATTGGGAACTCTAAAGCGTTGATAGTAGGCTCATGGGATTAGATCAGATGCCATGGGGGTTACTGCGGCCTTTCTTTTGGGCAAGCAGGGATACCGCAAGGGCGCACTCCCCCAAACAAGGGCCGCGGTCCTTGGACCATGGACCTATAATGCTAGAGTGATAAATTTATTGTGGTAAAGTTTCATTCCGGTTTGCACCCTTCGTGGAGGACTGAAGTTCGGCCTTTTCGTTG
>Ga0209223_10000957_pt1 | contig 32745 bp, 26 predicted proteins | sample COG_06_FD_184750 | JGI IMG/M metagenome (GOLD analysis project Ga0209223, IMG submission 184750) | Pelagic Microbial community sample from North Sea - COGITO 998_met_06 (SPAdes) (version 2) | ecosystem: Environmental > Aquatic > Marine > Neritic zone/Coastal water | place: Helgoland, sampling...
TACTTTTACATTCCGATCAAGGGTGGCAATATCAAATGAAAAAGTACCATGAATTATTGAAAGGTAAAAACATCATTCAAAGCATGTCTAGAAAAGGTAATTGTTTAGATAATGCTATTATTGAAAATTTTTTTGGAACTTTAAAGTCAGAATTGTTTTATCCCAAAAAATATAATTCTATCGAACAACTAGAAAGGGAGATTAAAAACTATATTAGCTATTATAATAATGATAGAATATCTGGGAGACTAAAAGGAATGAGCCCGATAAAATATCGAGCTCATTATTCTAATTAGTATAATATTAATCGTCCAACTTTTGGGGTGCTGTCCAATCAGAGGCTTTTTTTTAGATTGATACTAAACAAGGAGTAGGGTTTAAAAAAGCTGTCATTTATCATAAAAGCGATAGAGATTTAAGAAACTTTTTTTTATTTTTGCGTTTCACAATTTAAGAAATTACAACAATGGCAATTATAATAACAGACGAATGTATTAACTGTGGGGCTTGTGAGCCAGAATGTCCAAACAATGCAATTTACGAAGGTGCAGAAGATTGGCGTTATTCAGATGGTACTGAACTTTCTGGAGATATCGTATTACCTAGCGGAACAAAAGCAAATGCAGACGAGGATCAAGAGGCTGTAGATGATGAGGTTTATTTTATTGTACCAGATAAATGTACAGAGTGTAAAGGATTTCATGATGAGCCACAATGTGCTGCTGTATGTCCAGTAGACTGTTGTGTTCCTGATGATGATATCGTAGAAACAGAAGAAGAGCTTTTAGGAAAAAAAGCATTCATGCACGGAGAGTAATCAACGTACATATAAAAAATAATACATCCCGCTTTATAGTTATATTGCGGGATTTTTATTTCAGAATTATTTAAAATGAGGGTTTTATTTTTTGAATAAAATTTCAAGAAATGATTACATTTGCAACCTCTTAACAAGAATAAAAGATCTCATTTCGAATTGATTTTTGAAGATCTAAAAAATAGAATATCATGAAAGCAGGAATTGTAGGATTACCTAATGTAGGAAAATCAACTTTATTTAATTGTTTGTCAAATGCAAAAGCACAAAGTGCAAACTTTCCCTTTTGTACCATTGAGCCGAACATAGGTGTGGTAAATGTACCTGATTCTAGAGTTGCAACTTTAGAAGGGATGGTAAACCCAGAGCGTGTTGTTCCTGCAACCGTAGAGATTGTTGATATTGCTGGATTGGTAAAAGGAGCGAGTAAAGGGGAAGGTTTAGGAAATCAGTTCTTAGGAAATATTAGAGAAACGGATGCAATTATTCATGTATTGCGTTGTTTTGATAATGATAATATCATTCATGTGGATGCTTCTGTAGATCCAGTAAGGGATAAAGAGACCATTGATATAGAATTACAGTTAAAGGATTTAGAAACTGTAGAAAAAAGGTTAGAGCGTGTTAAACGTAATGCGAAAACTGGAAATAAAGAGGCTCAGGCAGAATTTGATGTATTGAGTAGAATTCAAGAAACTCTGTTAGAAGGGAAATCGGTAAGGACATTAGAGTTCACTGAAAAGGAAATAGAATTTGTTACACCAATGCAGTTTATAACTTCTAAGCCTTTGATGTATGTGTGTAACGTTGATGAAGCAGCTGCAGTAAACGGAAACGATTATATAGAAAGAGTTAAGGAGGCAGTTAAAGACGAAAACGCTGAAATCGTAGTGCTTGCGGTTGGAACTGAAGCCGATATCAATGAGTTAGATGACTATGAAGAACGTCAATTGTTTTTAGAGGATATAGGTTTGGATGAGCCAGGTTCTGCTAAATTGATACGTTCTGCATACAAATTATTAAATCTTCAAACGTATTTTACGGTAGGAGTGAAAGAGGTAAGAGCATGGACTATCAATATTGGTGATTCAGCACCTCAAGCGGCAGGAGTAATTCATACTGATTTTGAAAAAGGGTTTATCCGTGCTGAGGTGATTAAGTACAATGATTATATTGAGCTTGGTTCTGAGGTGAAGGTAAAAGAATCTGGTAAACTTGGAGTTGAAGGAAAAGAGTATATCGTAGAAGATGGTGATATCATGAATTTTAGATTCAATGTTTAGTAGAAAACTAACGAATAAAAAAAAGGTTCAAACTAATTGTTTGAACCTTTTTTTTTGCTTTATATTTTTTGAATTTTAAATATCGTTTCTTCAATCTTAATAAGAGACAGGTTTAAAGAAAGACTTGAAATGTCTACAGTATCGCCTTTTCCTTCAAGAAGAAGTGTTCCAAACATATTGTAAACTTTCCAATTTTTGTTTGCACGAGTTTCTTTAATAAATAGGGTTTCTTTTGCTGGATTAGGATAAAATTTAATAATAGGTTTTTCTGTTTTATGTACAGATAATTCATCGTCAGTAATAGTTAAGAGTTCTTCTTCTTTTACTATATCAGAGTCTGGAGAGGTCCCACCAATGGGACGAGTAGAGATCGTTACTTTGTAGTTCTCTCCCAATTCAGGTGTTTCGGCCAGCGATATGTTTAAGGTTGTGGATGCATTTTCTGCGGTTACTGTTTTTTTTGCATTTCCAAGCCATTGTCCGGATGGAGAGTTAAGGATAGCCACCAAAAGACGGTCTTCTAAGGTATTGTAATTGACTTCTATCGGAATACTTGTGCTTGGGTTTATTTTGTTCTTGAAATCTATACTTTCCTCAAATAAAGCAGTTTTGATAGTTGCTTTGCTCCAAGATTGACCAAAATGCGCACACCAAATTACAGTTTCATCCAAGGGATCAGGTTTTAAATCGGTAATATGATCAGGTCTTCCAATATTGTTATTTATTTTATACCAGCTCAATCCAGCATCTCTCGACATATAGGCACCTGGATTTATGGGATAAGATCCTTTATTTTCATGTTGAAGTGGTGCATTCACTAGAATGATATTTGAATTTACTGGTGATACTTCTGTCTGTCATACATAAGGCATGTCAAAAATTTTACTCCAGGTAGTACCTCTATCTTCTGTTTTCCAGATATCGCCTAGTCCGAAGGATTTATCATGTTTTACATTATTACCAATATAAATTTCATTTTTATTCAAAGGATTTACAACAATCCTGTTGTAGTTAGGTAGGATGGAAGTTGGTTAGTCAGGGTACTCTGTCTCAATGTAATATTTTTCTTCCTCTAACCAAAAGGCAACGGCTTTAAAATATTTATCTCTTGTTGTATAGTTGGTTACTTGTGTTAAATCCAAAGCTAAATTTCCGGTGATGCTAGCACATGAACTTCCTGCATCTGTACTTTTAAAAATTCCGCCTGTTGAGGAAATTGTACTTCCATTGGAAGTATATACCGGTTGTTCCACAAGATATATGATAAATTCTTCGGTTTCCGAATTGTAATAGGAGGTAAGATCTTTAGGAAGGTTGTTAGGTAAACCGTTGTTGGTGCTTTTTGTCCAATTGATTCCTTGATCATCACTTAAGTATAAACCACTTTTAGCTATAAGAACAATCCTATCTGTATTCGTTGGATCAATTACAATTTGTGCCACATCTAAAGTAGCAGGAAGTCCATTTGTAATTTTTGTCCAGGTAATACCTTTGTCCGTACTTTTGTAGACATGGCCATACTGTGCGTATTGGTATACATGACCTTGAATGTTGTTAACGCTTCTATGATAGTCTTTTACGTCCCAATAAGTACCGGCACCTATATACCAGTTGTTATCGTCGGTTGGGTCAACAACTAATTTAGAGTGTCTTCCTCCAAAATCGACAGGTTGTAATACCCAATTTTTTCCTTTGTCAATAGTTTTTAAAAGGTCTCCTCTAGTGTCAATCGCATATCCGAAATTTTCATCTTGATGAGAAAATGTGATATCTCGAACCCTTTTCATTAATTGATCGGTATCATCAGGGGCTTTCAGCGTTTTCCAGGATTCTCCACCATCAGAAGTGTAATAGGAATCGAACATATCTGGACTTTGATACATGAAATTATCATCCTTTGGATGAATCAAAAAGTGTCCACAATAGCCAGCCATACCAGGGCCGACTTGAACCCAGTTAACTGAATTGTGTGAGTTAACTTTTTCCGTTCTAAGTTTTTCAAAATATGCCTCATCCAATTGAGCATATATATTAAAACCTATGAAAAAGAATAAAAATAATAGATTATGAATTGATTTTTTTGTTCGTTGCATTTTGGTTTTTGATTAGGTGTTACGAAAAAAATCATAAAACCATAAACCTAATAGCACATATGTGTAAACCTGTTTTATTAAAACATATGAAGTAGTGTTTTGAACATCTCTTTTAAAAAATCTATTTCTATGCTGGTTTTATCTAGTTAAAGTGTAATGTTTTGAAAGCATTTTACAAGAAGTAAAAACCATCCAATTACCAAAAACAAACCTCCTAAAGGGGTAATAGGGCCAAGAATTTTTATTTTCTTGTTTTTGGCAGAGCTTAATACCAATCCATAAATACTGAATGAAAACAGAAAAGTTCCTATTATAAAACTATAAGCGATATAACTCTCTATTGGACTGGTGAAACTAAGAGTGCTTGAAATAAATAATAAAACAAGGGCATGGTACATTTGGTATTTAACTCCGGTCTCAAAACTTTTAAGTAAGTCTTCTGGTACTATTTTTTTTAAGGCATGAGCTCCAAAGGCTCCAAAAACAACAGCAAACATTCCATAGAAACTTGCAAATAGTAATGTAATTTGATTCATATTGATAATAATTTTTATATTTTTTAAGAGCTGCAAGATAACATGGAACATCCTACTTTGTTCCTCGCCCATTCTGGTCTTTTAGCAAACCATTTGTTAAATTCTGGTTGTTCGTCGTATGGCTTTTTTAGTAATTGATAAAATTCGTCAATAAGACTATAGTCTGAATTGTCAGCTGCATCAATTGCCAGTTGCGCCATATAATTTCTAAGCACGTATTTGGGATTTACCAGATTCATTTGCTTTTTCCTTTCGAAATCATTCTGTGTTTCTTTATCTAGTCGATTTAAATAACTTTCGATCCAAGCAAGCCATTTCGTTTTTGTGTTTTCCTTAGCCTTGGAAATATCGTAAAAGGCATCTGATATTTTTTTATAAGCAGCTTCAGAGCGGTCATTGATTGAAATCGTCGCTAAATTTCTGAAGAAAATAGTCATGTCAGTTTCAGTAAGATGTAGCGTGTTTTCAAGTTCGTTGATCAATTGACCATCCGTATCAAAATTATTTTCAAGACCAATTTTAGAACACATCATTTTATGATATTTCTTTTCGAAGTCTGTTTTATAGCTCTCTAATACTGATTCTAATGGAGCTGTTTCTTCAATTAACGGATAAATAGCATTGGCTAATTTCAAAAGATTCCATAAACCCATATTTGCTTGGTTTCCGTAACGATATCTTTTGTTTTGTCGATCCGTTGTGTTTGGAGTCCAGTTGTAATCATAGCCTTCTAGCCATCCATAAGGACCATAATCTATGGTAAGTCCTAAAATAGACATGTTATCTGTATTCATCACTCCATGCACAAAACCTACACGTTGCCAGTGAATAATCATATCCAAGGTTTTATCGGCAACTTCCTTAAAGAAATCGAGATATACTTGTTTAGATGGTTTTCCTAAATGTTTGTAAAAGTGATTGATGGTATAGTCAATAAGTGTTTTTAGGGTTGCGATTTCTTCTCGAGCAGCGAAAATTTCATAATTTCCAAACCTTAGAAAAGATGGGGCAACTCTTGTTACGATAGCTCCTTTCTCATAAGCAGAGTTTACATTGTACAAAATATCACGCAAAACATCATCACCAGACAAGGATAGACTTAGGGCTCTTGTGGTTGGAACGCCTAAATGAAACATGGCTTCACTACATAAATATTCTCTTATAGAAGATCTTAAAACAGCCAATCCGTCTGCGGTTCTTGAATAGGGGGTTGGACCTGCTCCTTTCAATTGAAGCGCCCAGGAATTGTTGTTGTGTTCAACTTCTCCAAGATTGATAGCGCGACCATCACCAAGTTGTCCTGCCCAATTTCCAAATTGATGTCCTCCATAACACATTGCATAAGGTTCCGTCCCTTTATAGACGTTATTCCCTGTAAATACTTGAAGAAATTCGTCTGAGGCAGCGTCATCTTTAGTCAGACCCAAAAGATTTTGAACCTCAGCAGAAGAATGCAGTAATTTTGGCTCTTTTGTTTTTTTAGGTTTTACATAGGAAAAGCATGCGTTTGATACTTGTCTACGAGAATTTTCTATAATAGGATCAGATGGGAGCTCTTTGTTAAAGGTATCTTGTATGTTCAGCTTCATGTATACAAAGTTACCACATTAGGCTCAATGATATTGCTTTTGTTGGCTTATAAATAAAAAAAGAAGGTTGTAAAACCTTCTTTTTTATATTGGGGTAGAATATTAATTGGCTTCAATTACATCGGGCATATAGGATGCTGGAAGTTTTACGGCAGGGTCATCGTGAGTTTCAATGCTATAATTGCTAACATCATTATAAAAAAGAATATAATCTAAACTGCATCCTTGCGCCCTTCCTGAGATAGTTAAAGTATAGGATTGACCTGCGGATAAATAATAAATGGCTTTGTTTTACGTTTTTACGCCATTTACATGACCTTCCATTTTATGCGCCGATCCCCATTTACGAACTCCTCTTCCCCAGAATTTATGGTTGTGCTTTAGTGCAACGTTTGGGAAAACACAGGAAGAAGTAAATGTTCCCGCTAATTTTATCCAAACATCATTTCTTTTATCTCCTTCCTCATGATCATTTAATGGTTGATACATGCGCATTACAATCCTGTATTTTCCTGTTTTCTGACAGACGAAAGTATAGCTAAGAGGTGATTTTGCGGATCCTCCATTTAAATTATTTCCCGTGAACTCTAAATAGCCATTGTTTACAGGAGCTACAGTTCCTTCATGATAAGCAGGGTCTCCAGGTACACGACGTACCCAAAGGCCTAGCTCAGAATTTGTGATTTCCGGCTCAAATACGAAATAATCTTGACCATATTTTACACCATCTTTTGTAAATGGATATGTTGTGGGTTCTTCTTTTTCTTCTTCTTCAGGCTCCTCATCTTTAATAGGAGTATCACTTGGAGTTTCATTTTTTTCAATTTCTGTAATGTCAGTTTCACTACTTGAATTACATGCTTGAATTGTTAGTACTATTAAAAATAGTGCAAGGAATTTCGCTTTCATAGATTAAGTTGTAGGGTTTATTGGACTCAATGATAGTGTTTTATATGAGTTATTTATAGAACTCTAGTTTCTAAGATTAGAACATATGTTTCAAATGAACCTAGCTTAATTGGTATAGAAAACTAACTCGTTTTAGGTCCTTTAAAATACGAAGTCAATAGATAGCGCTATGTTGAACATCGTATATTGAAAGTATTTGAATAAGCGCAGCATTTTTTTAATACTAATATTTGCGATATGATTAAATTAAGAGCAAATACATTAGGAGTTGTATTGGCGGTATTAGGTGTGGTCCTTTTTTCGGCAAAAGCGATTATGGTAAAACTAGCATATCATTATGAAATTGATTCGGTAAGTCTTTTGTTGTTAAGAATGTTGTTTTCGCTACCAGTGTACGTTGTAATTGCATTTGTAACCAGAAAACAAACGCACCAAAGCATAAAGAAAACGGATTATCTATGGTTGGTCTTTTTCGGATTTGTAGGCTACTATCTTGCGAGTTATTTTGATTTTGAAGGTTTGCAATATATAAAAGCTGGGCTAGAAAGAATTATTCTATTTGTGTATCCAACGTTAGTACTTATTATCTCCCGATTGTTTTTGAAAACTAAAATATCAAGAATTCAAATATTTGCTATTTTTCTTACTTATTTAGGGGTTCTAACTGCTTTTTCAGGAGAGCTAGATCTTTCTAGTGAAAATTTGTACTTAGGAGTTGGCTTGATATTTATGAGTGCATTGACCTATGCCATGTATTTGGTGGGAAGTGGTTGGTTGATCCCAAAATTTGGAGTCGTTCGTTTTACGTCCTATGCTATGATAATTAGTACTGTATGTGTGTTGTTACATTATATTTTCACTCATGAAGTTGATTTACTTGGTTATCCTCAAGAAGTATACTACCTAGGTGTTGGAATGGCTATTTTATCCACAATTATTCCATCCTTTATGGTGTCCAAATCTATTGAATTGATAGGAAGCTCTAATTTTTCAATAATTGCCAGTATTGGTCCAATTTCAACAATATTATTGGCCTATATTGTTCTTGGAGAACAGTTGAATACAAGTCAATTGATAGGAACAATTATTGTAATTGTAGGAGTATCTCTTGTGTCTAGAAAAGCAAAAAAGAATTAATTGATAACTAGGTTTTTTGTTGCTGTTCCATGTCGGTTAGCAAGTTGGATATAGTAGATTCCTTTTGATAAATTTTCTGTGCTTAATTGGATTGTTTCCTTTTTTTTAATAACTGTTAAAACGAGTACTCCAAGGGAGTTAAATATGCTTATTTGTCCGGTGTTTTCCGATTTCAGATTTAGGGTTGTTTTAGCTGGGTTTGGATACATAGTGAAGACGGTTTTTTGTTCCGCTTTTGATATTGAAGCTGTATTGTCATTTTCAAAGACAATATCATCAATATAAAACAAAGCATTTGAGCTTGAAATATCCTGTCCTCTTACACGAATAGAAAGTCTGTCCCCATCCGTTACATTAGTGTCTGAAGCCGAAGCTCTATTAAAGCTTTTTGAAACTTCAACCCATTCACCTTTTGCCACAGATGACAAATCAAAGAAAATTGTGGTACCTGGATTTTTAAGTTGACAATACAATCTATTAATGTCAGTTGTGGGATCTATCCATATTTTTAAAGTAATTTTATTACTTCCAGAAGGCAAATCTAAAGAACCTAAAGGTGCATCCGCATAGGTATTTGTTGCAAAGGGAGATTCTTTTTCAAAACGTAAAGAAATATCTCCAGAAGCAGATTTTTCGTCTTTCATTCTAAAACCAGAATTTGGGTTTGTTGACCAATTCCTGCTTCGTCCTTGGTAATAGAAGGGACCTTCAAAGCCTAATGAATTGAAATCAGGGTCAATTATTTCTTTTTGCCAGATTCTTACATAGTCAATTTTGTATTTAGCATCTGGAGTAAGATCCGCTAAAGTTGGCATTCCGTACCAAGAGAAAACCTCTGAATCAATCCAAAGTTCCTGCGGGTATTGATGTCTCCATTGGTCGTTTGCTTGCAGTTCTGCACGTGTGGCAGTTCTGATTAACTCTCCCTAAAAATATATTTTTATATAATCTTCGTCCCATTCAAAACCATATACATAATAATCGCTGGCAACTCTAACGTGTAATACCTCTTCAACCTTCCAATTTTGATGATTTTCATCCGCATCAGGATCCCAGTTGATTATATTGGTGCGATATTTCTTTTCTAATTCTTCAGGTCTATTTTATGGATTACCAATAGGTCTTTTACCATAATTTTCTGTCATGTCAATTTCAGAATGGTAACCAGTGGTCCAGAAAGAAGAGGTTACTGGAGCATCTGCAGCGATGCATTTTATTTCCATGTAGCCATATTTGAAAAAACGTTCACTAATAATGGCAGCTTGCGTAATAGGTTGACTTTTATTTACTCCTCCATAGGGTATATCACCTAGGGATTCATCTGCAAATTCAAAGTCAGGATCCCATTTGGAATATAAGATAAGCTCATTGTTGATAACAGCTACGTTTTCAGGAGCAAACTGAGCTGGAGCTCTCCCTTTCCATTTATTTCTGTAGTCATTGTTTTCTCCAAGAATCCACCATTTACCCTTGTCTAACGAATTTCCATCAAACTCATCACTCAATGCCTCGTTTAGATTCCATCCTTCAGAATTCGTTGGGTCTGAAGCTGGGTAATTCTGACCTTGCATATAACTTATAACGAAAAGAAATAGGGCAATCAAAAAAGTAGATGTCTTGCTGTAATTGGCTGTAGTTGTCATTTTATTCTATAGGGTTTGATTATAGAGCAAAACAAATCAGGTAAAAATGTTCCTTCTCGAACCTCAAAGAAATGAATTGATGCCGCAAGAAAAACAAACGTTTTTACATGATTCGATATTGATTTTAACCCTTTTTACGGAATAAAATGATAAAAATAAAGTGGATTACTTTTTTATGCCAAATTGATAGCTACAAAAAGAATAATATTCTTCTCCCGGATTTAGTAGGGTAGAAGGGTATGTTTTTGAGTTGGGTGAGTTCGGAAAATGTTGTGTTTCGATGCAAAATGCATCTTTATTCAGATAGGTTTTATTTTGCTTTCCTGTTCCACATCCTGTTACCCAGTTTCCTGTGTAAAACTGAGCACCTGGCTCATTGGTAAATACAGTCAAGGTTCTTTTTGAACTTGGATCGATGACATAGGCAGCAATTTCATTTTGATTAGGATTAGAAAATACAAAAGTATGATCGTATCCACGTGCCATTTCTAGTTGTTTGTTATCGTCATTGATGTTTTGACCGATAGCCTTAAGTTCTCTGAAGTCGAAAGGAGAGTTTTCTACAGACTCAGGATCACCTAACGGTATGGCAGTTTCATCGGTTGGTAAATAACTATTTGCATTTAATTGTAGTAAATGATCTGTAATTGGACCAGATCCTGCTCCTTTTAGATTGAAATACGAATGGTTGGTTAGGTTCACATGGGTTGCTTTGTCTGTGGTTGCCTTGTATTCTATTTCAAGAGCATTGTTCTCAGTAAGGCTATACACAACAGTAACGCTTAAGTTTCCTGGGTATCCTTCTTCACCATCTTTAGACAAATAACGCAACTGAAGTTGCGCGTCATTTAACAATTTAGCATCCCATACAACATTAGAAAACCCTTTTAAACCGCCATGCAAATGATTGGGTCCATTGTTGATGGCACCTTTGAATTCATTTCCATTCAATTCAAAGCTAACTTTTGCTATTCTATTTCCATATCTTCCTATAATAGCTCCTAAATAAACTTCTCTGGTTGGATTTACATAACTTTCTAAATTATCGTAACCTAAAACGATATCATCAAAGTTTCCATCAGCATCAGGGACCCATACGGAAACAACTCTTCCACCATAGTTGGTGATCTGAGCAGTCATTCCATTGGAATTGGTTAATGTGAATAGTTTTACATTTTTTCCATCGATAATTTTTTCAAAATTTTTGGGGTTAACGAGGTCTAGAGTCATTGGATTTTTTTTAATTATGATTTCTTCGAAAGTGGCAGATGAGTCACATCTTTTTACCAATAGAGAAACTTCCATTTCTTTCAATTCTCCATTGATTCTATAGGTCTGACAAGGTTTTTTTATGTCAGTATCACTTCTAGAAAAGTCTACATCACTCTGTGTTAAAAGATATGCGATTTGAGTGGAGTCTAAATGAAATTGGGTATATGTTTTTTGGGCCTGTTCTGAGAAGTAACGATGCTCTTTGACACGTATGCTTTTTAGAGTTCTTGCATCTGGACCATAAGGAAATTGAATATTCTTTTTCTTAGCCAAAAATATCACAGCTATGATACCTAAAGTTAAACCAAAAAAGAAATAAATGAAGCGGTTCGCTATGTTCATAAGTAGTTTTTCAACCGCAAAAATACAATTATAAAGCGAGAATTAAATAGAAAAATATTTTTTTATAAAATCAATAAGTTGATATCATTGTAGGGTAAATTAAACCATTCTCCAACTGCTTTGTTGGTAAGGATACCATGATAATAGTACATTCCGCTTCTGAGGGTTCTTTCTTTTCTAAAAGCGGGTTCAAAACCTCCTTCATCTGCAATATGAATTAAAAATGGAGTAAGTATATTACTTATAGAAACAGTTGCTGTTCTTGCATATCTCGATGGAATATTGGGAACACAATAATGCACAACATCGTGTTTTTTAAATGTAGGCTGACTATGTGTTGTTATTTCTGAAGTTTCAATACATCCTCCACGATCAATACTTACATCAACAAGTACAGATCCAGGTTTCATTAGTTGTACCATGGCGTCCGTAATTACAATAGGAGCACGTGACTTACCTCTAATAGCACCGATCAATACATCACAGCGCATCAGTGCTTTTTGCAAAGTCCTTGGTTGCAAGGAGGAAGTATAAATAGGTTGATTTAAGCTTTTTTGTAAGCATCTTAATTTTGAAATTGAATTGTCAAAAACTTTTACTGAAGCTCCTTGTCCGATAGCTGATTTGGCTGCAAATTCTCCAACGGTACCTGCTCCAATGATAACAACCTCTGCAGGAGGTACACCACCAATATTACCAAGTAACAATCCATTTCCTTGGTTTTGTGTACTCATTAATTCTGCAGCAATAAGTATAGAGGCGGTACCGGCAATTTCACTCAAAGATTGAACAACTGGATACATGCCTTCTCGGTCTTTGATAAAATCAAATGCAATGGCAGTAATTCTTTTGCTAGCCAATGCTTCAAAATATTTTTTTTGTTGCGTTTTGAGTTGAAGCGCAGAGACAAGAATTGTCTGCGGCTTTATCATTTCTATCTCCTTTAAAGAAGGCGGTTCAATTTTAAGAACAATATTACAACCGAATACTTCTTCAGAATTGTAAGCGATTTTGGCACCAGCTTCTGAATAATTTTGATCGGTAAAATTGGCGCCTTCCCCAGCACCCGTTTCCACAATAATTCTATGTCCACATTGTGTCATTGCTGCAACGGCATCTGGTGTTAGACAGATTCTTTTCTCTTCAAAAGAAGTCTCTTTGGGCAAACCTATCAATAGCTCTCCTCTCTGTTTTCGAGTTTCAAGTTTTTCTTCTTGAGGGATTAATTCTTCTTTGCTGAATGGGGAGAAATGTTGACTCATGTTCTTAGAATAGGTGGGTTAGCAGTTTATTAGGTCAAGTTAATTTTCCAATTGAATGGATCTAGAATTATCTTCGTTTTTAGTGATGTGTAATTTAACACTCTCTAAAGGTAGTAAATTTTCTAGTACAGAAGGCCATTCAATAAAACACCAAGAATCACTATATAAATATTCTTCTAGGCCAATATCATACGCCTCTTCTTCATGATTGATTCTGTAAAAATCGAAGTGAAAAAGGCTTTCTTTGTTTTTTGTAACATATTCGTTTACCAATGAAAATGTTGGAGAGCTAGCTTCTTCCTTAACACCTAGTTCTTTTGCTAATTGCTTGATCAAAGTAGTTTTTCCCATTCCCATTTCACCGTAAAAAAGAAACGTTTTATGTTTTGCATTTTTTAGGATTTTCTGCGCGGTTTCCGTCAAGTTATCCAAGGTATATTGTAATTCCATGTATACTTATAAAAAAATTATTTGGGTTCAAAGATAGCACATGGAATGATCATTTCCTCCAAAGAAATTCCTCCATGTTGGTAGGTGTTTTTATAATATTTCACAAAATGATTGTAATTATTTGGGTATGCAAAAAATAAATCCTCTTTTGCGAAAATAAAAGAACTGTTCATATGTTGCGTCGGAAGAAATATGTCCTTCGGGTTTTGAACGGCATAAACATCCTTGTCTTCATAAGTAAGACTTCTTCCTGTTTTATATCTCAGATTAGAGCTAATACTTTTTGTCCCAATTACTTTAGTAGGTGTTTTACTATTGATAGTTCCATGATCGGTGGTGATGATCAGTTGCATACCTGCCTTTTTAGCTTTTTGAATAGTACTAAAGATAGGACTGTTTTTAAACCAACTTAAGGTAAGAGATCTATAGGCTTTTTCGTCACCAGTCAACTCTTTGATTACGTCTAATTCTGTTTTAGAATGTGAAAGCATGTCTACAAAATTATACACGATAACCGATAAATCAGTTGCTTTCAGACTATTGAAATTAGCATCTAATTCTTTGGCTCCTTTTAAAGTTGTTATTTTATTGTAGTCAAATGTAAGATCTGGCTTTAGTCTTTTTATTTGGGCTGCCAAAAAATCTTTTTCATGTAGGTTTTTCCCTCCCTCGTCTTCATCATTTTTCCAAAAATTCGGGAACTGTTTTTCCATGTCCAAAGGAGTCATTCCGGAGAAAAACGCGTTTCTTGCATATTGTGTTGCTGTTGGCAGTATACTGAAATAAGGAGTTTCTTTTGTTTTTTTATAAAAAGGACTGATGTGAGTTTCAATGGATTTCCATTGATCGTATCTTAGATTATCGATAACAATCAATAAGGTCCCGTTTTTGTTCGTCATTTCCGGAAGTATCTCTTCCTTAAATAAAGTATGAGAGAATGCCGGTCTGTCGTTATCTGTTAAAAGATCTTGATAGTTCATTTTGATAAATTTAAAAAACAAACTATTTGCTTCTTGTTTTTGACTTTCAAGAATACTAAGCATTCCAGTATCACTGATATTCTCCAGTTCTAATTCCCAATGCAAAAGCTTTTGATACAGTTCTATCCATTCTTCATAAGAATTGACCATGGCTAAATCCATAGAGATTTTACGAAACTCTTGCTGGTAATTTGAAGTAGTTTTTTGAGAAATCAAACGGGAATGATCTAAATTCTTTTTTAAGCTCAATAATATTTGGCTTGGATTCACTGGCTTGATAAGATAATCGGCGATTTTAGAACCAATGGCATCTTCCATGATATATTCCTCTTCACTCTTTGTGATCATGATTACAGGTAAGTTTGGCTTTGAGTTTTTTATTTCCGTCAAAGTTTCTATTCCTGTGAGTCCTGGCATGTTTTCATCCAGAAACACAATGTCATAATTGTTCTCGGCAATTAAGTCGATAGCATCCGCTCCATTAGTACATTTTGAAACCTCATAATTTTTACCTTCTAGAAATAAAATATGGGGTTTTAATAATTCAATTTCGTCATCAACCCAAAGAATATGTATGTTTTTCATTTTTTGCCTTTCATGTTATTTAAAGTAATCATTTTCAATAGAGCTAATAATTGAATATTTAGTCACTGTTTCTTAAAGAATGTTATATTTGTTACAATCAAAAAAACAAAATTTTGAGCGCTAAACAAACAAATAAATTAAAAATATTAAACGACCCAATTTACGGATTTATTGCTATCCCTAACGCATTAATTTTTGATTTAATCGAACACTCTTATTTTCAGCGATTAAGAAGGATTTCTCAGATGGGACTTTCGTATTTGGTCTATCCAGGAGCACATCATACAAGATTTCATCATGCTATAGGATGTATGCATCTAATGCAGAGTGCAGTTCAAACCTTAAGATCAAAGGGGATTGAAATTTCAGAGGACGAGGCAACAGCTCTTTATATTGCCATTTTATTGCATGATATTGGGCATGGGCCTTTTTCTCATGCTCTGGAACATATTATTGTGACTGGAATTAGTCATGAAGAGATTTCTTTGTTTTATATGAAGGAGTTGAATAAAGAATTCAATGGTCAGCTGAGTTTAGCCATTGAGGTGTTTGAAGGAAAGTATCCAAGAAAATTTATGCACCAATTGATTTCGAGTCAATTAGATATGGATCGATTGGATTATCTAAAACGAGATAGTTTTTACAGTGGAGTAGCTGAGGGGAATATCAATTCGGAACGTTTGATTGCTATGTTATATGTAGTGGATGACGAATTGGTGCTAGAAGAAAAAGGGATTTATTCTGCAGAAAAATTCATTGTAGGAAGACGTTTGATGTATTGGCAAGTATACCTTCATAAAACGGGAGTTGTGGCCGAAAAAATGCTCGTCAATTTATTAAGAAGGGCAAATGAATTGGCTAAAAAAGGAGATAAGTTAAGCGGAAGTAAGGCTTTTAGTTTATTTTTAGAAAATCAAATTTCAGAGAATAACTTTGATTTCGAAGTTTTAAAAACATTTGCCAAGTTAGATGATTATGATATTCTATCTGCTATAAAAGATTGGATCAGTCATGACGATAAGGTTCTTTCTAGTCTATCTAAAATGATTATTAATAGGAAATTGTTGAAAATTGAATTGAGCAATGATCCAATTGATGAAGATTATTATCATTCAATGATAGATTTGAAGAAAAAAGAATTGGAGTTTTCTGATGACGAACTGAACTATTTTGTCTTTACAGATTGTGTTCAAAATCAAGCCTATGACTCATCAAAAAGTAAGATTAATATTTATTTCAAGAAAGGAGCTATTAAAGATATCACCCAAGCTTCAGATCAATTAAATATTCAAGCATTGACAAAACCAGTGATTAAATATTTCATATGTTACCCGAAGAAATAGGATTGGCAGAAACCATATTAATTTTATACTTTTGCAAGCAATGAAATTTACAGCAACGCAAATAGCAGAGTTATTAGAAGGTGATATTGTTGGGGATCCCAATGTTGAAGTTTCTAAGCTTGCAAAAATAGAAGAAGGGACAAAGGGAGCTTTGACCTTTTTATCTAACGAAAAATATACCTCGTACATATATACAACAAATGCCTCTTTGGCAATTGTTAACAAAAGCTTTGAACCTATAAAAGAGATTTCTGCAACCTTAATTAAAGTAGATGACGCTTATGCTGCATTTACCAAATTACTTACTTTTTATAATGAAGTAAAGCAGAATAAAACAGGAAAAGAGGAACCGCATTTTATCAGTGACTCCGCAGAGGTTGGAATTAATATATATTTAGGTGCGTTTGCATATATTGGAAACAATGTAAAAATAGGAGATGATGTAAAGATTTACCCTCATTGTTATATAGGAGATAACGTAACTATTGAAAGTGGTACCACTTTATTTAGTGGCGTAAAAGTATATTCTGATTGTAAAATTGGTAACAATTGTAAAATTCATTCTGGAGCCATTATTGGTGCAGATGGATTTGGATTTGCACCGGATGAGAATAAAGTTTATACAGCAATTCCTCAGATTGGAAATGTTATCATAGAAGACAATGTTGATATTGGAGCTAATACAACCATAGATAGAGCAACTTTAGGGTCTACCATTATCAGGAAAGGAGTAAAGTTGGATAATTTAATTCAAATAGCTCACAACTGTGAAATTGATGAGAATACGGTTATTGCTGCACAAACAGGAATATCAGGATCTACTAAAATAGGAAAAAGAACTATGATTGGTGGTCAAGCCGCTTTTGCAGGACATATCAAAATTGGAGATGATGTTGTTGTTTCTGGGTTTTCTGGTGTTAGAAAAAATGTAAGAGATAAAGATATTGTTATTGGGTTTCCGGCTTACAATATTCAGAAATGGAATAAATCCTCTGCTATTGTAAGGAATTTACCATCCTATGTGGAGAAAATAAACGAGTTAGAAAAAGAACTTAAAGCATTAAAAGAAAAATAGAATGCAACGCAACCAACAAACTATAGAAAAAGAAGTCACGCTTAAAGGTATTGGATTACATACAGGAAAAGAGGTAACCTTAACTTTTAAGCCTGCACCAGAAAATCATGGTTATGCTTTTGTAAGAGTTGATTTAGAAGGGAAGCCTAGTATTGAACCTAAAGCTGAATATGTAACAGATACGCAAAGAGGAACCAATTTAGAGAAAAATGGTGTTAGCATTAATACCTCTGAGCATGTACTTGCAGCCGCAGTTGGATTGGGGGTTACCAATCTAATTATTGAGTTAGATGCTTCTGAACCTCCAATTATGGATGGTTCTTCAAAGTTTTTTGTACAGGCAATAGAACAGGCGGGTATCTTAACTCAAGAAGCTATTGTTGACGAATACATTGTAAAAGAAATTATAAGTTACCGAGATGAGGAAACGGGAAGTGAAATAATGATTGTTCCTTCTGATGATTATCAAGTAACGACTATGGTAGATTTTGGAACTCAGATCTTAGGGACGCAAAATGCTTCTTTAGCGAAAATGAGTAATTTCAAATCAGAAATTGCAAATGCAAGGACATTTAGTTTTCTTCATGAATTGGAGATGTTGTTAGATAACAACTTGATCAAAGGAGGAGATTTAAACAATGCTATTGTATATGTAGATAAAGAGATTTCTGATAATACTATGTCTAAGTTGAAGAAAGCATTCAATAAGGAGGCTATTTCTGTAACGGCAAATGGTGTGTTGGACAATCTTACATTGCACTGGGCAAATGAAGCAGCAAAACATAAACTATTAGATGTAATAGGTGATTTGGCTTTAGTTGGAACTCCAATTAGAGGTAAAGTTATTGCGAATAAACCTGGACATTCAATCAATACTAAGTTTGCTAAGAAATTAGCAAATATTATTAAGAAGGAAAAAAGAAACAAAGTTCCTCAATATGATTTGAATACGCCACCGTTGATGGATATTCATAGAATTATGGAGATACTTCCTCACAGACCTCCATTTTTATTGATTGATAAGATCTTAGAATTGACCGATACCTATGTAGTAGGTTCTAAGAATGTTTCAATGAATGAACCATTTTTTGTAGGCCATTTTCCTGAAGCACCGGTAATGCCTGGAGTATTGCAAATTGAAGCAATGGCACAATGTGGTGGGGTTTTGGTGTTAAGTACGGTGCCTGACCCTGAGAATTATCTTACTTTCTTTATGAAAATGGATAATGTTAAATTTAAGCAGAAAGTATTGCCTGGTGATACTTTGATTTTTAAGGCGGAATTAATGTCGCCTATCAGAAGAGGTATTTGTCATATGCAAGCTTTTGGATATGCAAATAATAAAGTAGTTGTTGAAGCCGAATTAATGGCGCAAATCGCAAAAAAATAATAATATGAATCAACCATTAGCATATATTCATCCTCAAGCTAAAATAGCTAGAAATGTGGTGATTGAACCATTTTCTACTATCCATAATAATGTTACCATCGGTTCAGGAACATGGATTGGTTCTAATGTAACCATTATGGAGGGTGCTGTAATTGGTGAGAATTGTAAAATATTTCCCGGAGCAGTTATCTCAGCAATGCCTCAAGATTTGAAGTACAACGGAGAGGAAACCAAAACTGTTATTGGTAATAACGTAACCATTAGAGAGTGCGTTACTATTAATAGAGGAACTTCTGACAGAATGAAAACTGTGATTGGAGACAATTGTTTGATCATGGCGTATTGTCACGTTGCTCACGATTGTATCGTTGGAAACGATTGTATTTTTTCTAATGGAAGTACTTTGGCAGGACATGCTAGAATCGGGAATAGTGTAATTTTAGCTGGAATGACAGCGATTCATCAGTTTTGTTCTATTGGGGATCATGCATTTGTTACTGGTGGTTCTTTAGTAAGAAAAGACGTTCCTCCTTTTGTAAAGGCAGCAAGAGAGCCTTTGTCTTATGTTGGTATCAACTCAGTAGGTTTAAGACGTAGAGGTTTTACCACAGAGAAAATTAGAGAAATTCAGAATATATACAGAACTTTATTTCAAAGTAAATACAACAACAGTCAGGCAATAAGAATTATTGAGGCTGAAATGGAAGTATCAAACGAAAGAGATGAAATCATAAGGTTCATACAGACTTCGCAAAGAGGTATCATGAAAGGATATTTTAATAGTTAAAAGAAACATACAATGGCATCTACATCAGATATTAAAAATGGATTGTGTATCAAATACAACAGTGATACTTACAAAATTATAGAGTTCCAACACGTAAAGCCAGGTAAAGGTCCTGCTTTTGTAAGAACTAAATTGAAAAGTTTAACATCGGGAAAAGTAATTGATAATACGTTTTCTGCAGGACATAAAATTGAAGAGGTAAGAGTTGAGACTAGAAAGTATCAATACTTATACGCTGAAGGTGATATGTACAATTTTATGAATACTATTGATTACAATCAAATTACTTTGGAAAAAGCGATCTTGGATGCTCCAGGATTGATGAAAGAAGGTGAGGTTGTAACTGTAGTTGTAAGAGCAGAGGATGAATTGCCATTAGCTGTTGATATGCCTGCAAATGTTATTTTAGAAGTAACTTATACAGAGCCAGGAGTTAAAGGAAATACTGCAACAAATGCAACGAAACCTGCAACTGTGGAAACAGGAGCAACAATCAATGTACCCTTGTTTATCAATGAAGGAGACAAGATTAAGATTGAAACTACCAAAGGTACGTACCAAGAACGTATCAAAGAGTAATTATATCGTTTAGAAATTACTATATAACAATCATAAAGGAATCTTACAATTGACTAAAAATAGTTGAGTAAGGTTCCTTTTTCTTTTAAAAGTAAACAAGATGAAATTCAATAAACAACAAGAATTAAAAGAGATAGCTGCAATTTTAAATTGTAATTACGTTGGACCAGATTCCTTTCCCGTTTTGGGAATGAATGAAATTCATGTTGTAACTACTGGTGATATTGTCTTTGTAGATCATCCAAAATATTATGACAAAGCCTTAGAATCTGCTGCTACAATTGTTTTAATTAATAAAGAAGTAGCATGTCCTGAAGGGAAAGCACTTTTAATTTCTGATGATCCTTTTCGTGATTTTAACACGCTAACGAAACATTTTAATCCATTTATTGCAAGTACTGCAAGTATTAGCGAATCTGCTATTGTTGGGGAAGGTACGGTAATACAGCCTAATGTGTTTGTTGGGAATAATGTTGTAATAGGAGAAAATTGTTTGATTCATCCAAATGTTGCTATTTATGACAATTGTATTCTAGGAGATAATGTTACCATTCATAGTGGTACGGTTCTAGGAGGGGATGCCTTTTATTATAAAAAAAGAGATACAGGTTTTGATAAATTAATTTCTGGAGGAAGAGTTGTCATTGAAGATAATGTTGATTTAGGTGCTTTGTGTACGATTGATAAGGGGGTTACAGGTGATACTTTAATTAAAGAAGGAACAAAAATTGATAACCAAGTTCAAGTTGGACATGATACTGTGATTGGTAAAAAATGTTTGATTGCTTCTCAAGTAGGTATAGCAGGATGTAATATAATTGAAGATGAGGTTACTCTTTGGGGGCAAGTGGGGATGACTTCAGGAATAAAAATCGGAAAAAATGCAGTGGTACTTGGTCAAACTGGTATAACTAAAAGTTTAGAGGGAGGAAAAACATATTTTGGTTCTCCTGTCTCTGAAGCTAGAGAAAAATTAAAGGAGATTGCTGTTATCAGACAATTGTTGAACGATACTAAAAAATAAACAATACCATATTGTAAGTATTGGTTAGTATATCGAACAAATAGTACGAATTATAGAAAATTAGATTCATGAAGATTGGAATTGTGTGTTATCCTACTTTTGGTGGGAGTGGTGTAGTGGCTACAGAACTTGGTATGGCTTTGGCTCATAAGAACCATGAGGTTCATTTTATAACTTACAATCAGCCGGTTCGATTGGATTTTATTTCTAGTGGTTTGCATTTTCATCAGGTTCAAATAAAAGAATACCCTCTTTTTGAATACCAACCTTATGAATTGGCTTTATCGGCTAAAATGGTTGAGATTGTCTCTAAGTTCAAGTTAGAAATATTGCATGTGCATTATGCCATTCCTCATGCGTATGCTGCTTTCATGGCTAAACAGATGCTAAAAGAGCAGGGGATTGATGTAAAAGTTGTAACTACTTTGCACGGAACGGACATTACATTAGTTGGAAGTCATCCTAGCTATAAAAAATCAGTTGAATTTAGTATCAATAGTTCTGATGCTGTGACAACGGTATCAAATAGTTTGAAAAATCAAACATTGGATTTGTTTGATATCAAAAAGAAAATTCATGTAATTTATAATTTTATAGAATTAGAAAAATATCCAGATATTCTTCATGAAGAGTGTCAAAGAAATTCGATTGCTGAGGAAAACGAAAGAATTCTAACACATATTAGTAATTTCAGACCAGTGAAGAGAACCTCAGATGTTATAGAAATATTTTATAAAGTTCAAAAAGAAATACCTTCTAAATTATTGTTAGTTGGAGATGGTCCAGACTTGCATGCAGCAAGATTGAAAGCTAAAGAATTGGGAATTTATGAAAATGTATTGATCCTTGGGAATAGTGTTGAGCTAGAAAAGATTCTTTGTTATACAGATTTGTTTTTATTGCCTTCGGATACAGAAAGTTTCGGGTTGGCAGCTTTGGAAGCAATGGCTGCAAAAAGTCCCGTGATTTCAAGTAATTCAGGTGGTTTGCCTGAGGTAAATGTCAATGGCGTCACTGGGTTCTTAAGCGATGTAGGTGATGTGGATGATATGGCGAAAAATGCCATTCATATTCTGTCTGATGCAGATCGATTGAAAGAATTTAAAAACAATGCCTGGTTGCATTCTAGAAAATTTGCGATTGATGAAATACTACCTTCCTACGAGAAGATTTATGCAGATTTAGATGCTGAAAGAGACAAGTAATTATTCGTTTTTTTCAAGAATGGCTAGTCCAAATTTTATCGTGTTATAAGGCAATTCTTCCTTAAAATACTCATAATATGTTTTTAAGGTTTTAGGACTTTTCAGCGCTGTTTTTGCATTTTCTAAAAGCTCTAATTCTTTGTCGTTTACAAATTCATTTAAATTTATATCATGTCCCTCTTGATATAATTTTATAAAATGGGTTTGTACAGTCATCAAATTTAATTTTCGTTCTACAGATATTTCTTCTGCCGAAAGTCCTTGTTTGAATAACTTTAAGGTTTCTAAAAACGTATTACCTTTTGTTTTTTTAACCTTCTTTTTTGTAATTGTTTTCTCTTTCTGAAAGGCGATAATTTCTTTTATAAATTCAAAACCAAAGTCTTCAAACTTTTTACGTCCAACACCATCAATGGCTAAGAAGTCTTCATCCGTCATTGGTCTTTCCTTTTCCATTTGTTTCAAGGCAGCGTCATTAAAAACCAAATACGCTGGTATTTCATGATCCTGGGCAATTTTTAATCTTAATAGACGTAACCTTTCAAATAAATCAGTAGTCGACTTTTTTGTTTTACCAGCTTTCGCAAATTCTTTTTTCGTTAATGGAACCGGTAAGACTTTTGTAAGTTTCACTTTTTCTCCTTCAAAAAGAACATTTTTGGCTAGAGAGCTAAATTTTAAAGCGTTGTTTTGATGAAATGCAATTTCGCAATATCCGAGGTTGATCAATTGGATGATATATTGCTGTACATCTCTCCATGGAACATCCTTTGCAATTCCATACGTTTTTAAATTTTGATAGCCTTTGTCGTAAATTACTGCATTCTGAGAGCCTCTTAAAAAGTCGACTAAGGTTCCTATGGGTTCGCTTTCTTTTAATCTAAAAACGCCAGATAATATTTTTTGAGCAATGACAGTTCCATCAAAGAATTCTGGTGGGTTTTTACAAACATCACAGTTGCCACAGTCTTTTTCAATAAATTCACCAAAGTAGCTCAACAATATTTTTCTTCGGCAGCTCAAGGCTTCTGTATACTGCTGCATTCTTTCTAACTTGGAAAGTTGCACCTCTTTATTTCCTGAATTTTGCGCAAATTTTTGAAGTTGAATAACATCAGCATAACTATAAAACAAAATGGTTTCAGAATTGACGCCATCTCGACCGGCTCTTCCAATTTCTTGATAGTAACCTTCCATATTTTTAGGAAGGTTGTAATGGATAACCCAACGGACATTAGATTTATCGATTCCCATTCCAAAAGCTATGGTAGCACAAATAATTTGACTTTTATCATAAATAAAATCTTCTTGTATTTGACCTCTTTCTTCATGCGGAAGTCCAGCATGATAGGCTTTTGCCTTGAAACCATTTTTAGAAAGTCTAGCAGCAACTTGTTCTGTTGCTTTTCTACTCAAACAATAAATGATTCCAGAGGTATTAGGTCTTTCTTTTATGAATTTTACAATTTGGATAATTCTGTCCTGAGCACTTCTAACTTCTAAAGAAATATTGGGTCTGTCAAATGAAGCGATGTGTCTCTCCGCTTTAGGAAGTCCTAGTTGTGTAAGAATATCTTCTCTTGTTGTCTTATCCGCAGTAGCTGTAAGAGCGACAATAGGCGTTTCAGGAAGTCTTTTCTTTAAAAATCCTAACTGGGTATAAGCAGGTCTGAAATCATGACCCCAAGAAGAAATACAATGTGCCTCATCAATCGCAATCAAACTAATTTTAATTTCTTGGACAACCATTTCAAAAAATGCCAAACTTTCTGGAGCTAAGTATAAAAGTTTGATAGCCCCTTTTTTAAGTTTATTGATTATGGTTTGGTTTTCTTCTTCAGTTTGCGAGCTATTTAAAAATGCAGATGGAATTCCATTGGCATTCAAACCATCTACCTGATCTTTCATCAATGCAATCAATGGGGATATCACTAAAGTTACTCCCTCTAAAATGAGTGCAGGTAACTGAAAACAGACAGATTTTCCTCCTCCGGTTGGCATGATCACAAGGTTGTCGTTGCCATTTAGAATTGAAGTGATTATTTTTTCTTGATGTGGTCGGAATTTTTCATAACCAAAATATTCTTTTAAAGTGCTGTGTAATAATTCTTTTTGAGACATCGAAAAAATAAACTTTTATAGACTTACAAATATAGTTTTTTCGTCTCTATTCTTTATTTTTTTAATGAATTATTAAAACACAAAGTAGTGTGGAAATAGCATTAAAATATTTTGTATCTTCCATTTAGATCTGTAAATAGTTTCCATTGCAAAAAATAATAATAGTATTAGGACTTCAATTTATATGTAGCGGCTTATTTGCTCTGGAATGGAAAAATATAAAAACCTATAAAAAAGAGACAGGTTTAGAGGAATTGCAAAACGGCTGTTGGTTAAAAAAGGACCGAATAAAAAATACTGAAGTTTGGAAAAATGCAAATGTTTTTAATTTGCAAGATTCTTTAGGTTTTCAAAAATACCAAAGCGTTTCAAAAATCAGAGATTTTTATATATGGTTTGATACTCTGAGAAAGGAAAAAGGAAATGAAATAGAATGGGTAGGATATGCGGCTATTGCTTCTAAACAATTGTCTAAGGTAGATTCTTATTTTGTTCGCTCTTGGATTGTTAGAAATAAAGAAATAGTTGAGTTTATAAACTCAGGATCACATGAAGTTTTTGAATTTGCTTTTCCCTTGTTGAAAAGTGTGTATAAAAGTCCAAAACCAATCACAGAGAAAAAAGCTTTGCAATGGGATATGGAATATGGTAGGGTGGAGCAATATACTATTATTGAGCCTTTGTATGAGAAGTTAACTCCAAAAGCAATGAAAAAATTGAATAAAATGGCTGCAGGTAAAGGTATTTATGCATTGGGGGTTCCAAAGAAAATTCGTTTTGAAGGTAGTATTGCAAGCTGCGAGAATCGTGTGGCTCATATTCAAGTAAAAATAAAACCTTATTATAAAAGAAATCAAGAGTAATTCTAATTCAACGATATTTTAACAATGCGTTAAAGATAAGTTGATTGATGGACCGAGATATTTAAAACATTACAATACAATGAAATTAAATCCGACGATTAACATTTGTTTACTTTGTCCTGTTTTAGCGTGAACTTGGTTTCTGTATGGCAAGGCTATTTCAACATCAAAACTTTACATTGCCCCTACAAAATGTTGAATATCTAATTTATATGGGGGTCTGGAGAGTTTAGTTTTTCATTAGAAATGCCCTTTGTTTATTGATTTTTGAGAGCTTTTTATGAGGGAATCTATTTTTTTTCAAGTTGTATGTTCTGTGTAGTGTCACAATTATAGTTGTGGGTCTTTGCTTTTAGTAATTTTGGTTACAACCAAATAAATTAAACTAAATCAAAATTATGAAGTATTATAAAATGAGGTATGCGAGTTTCGTGTTACTATTATTTATAGGCTGTGTTCAAAACATTATTACTGCTCAAACGGTAGGTGTAGGAAGTGCAAGTTATACCAAAAGTTTTCCTGGTGTTGATGAGGCAGGAAGAAATGGTTATCCAAGTGGCTCTCCTCAGTTAAGTGGTGATGCTATTGGAAAACCCGTACCAACAAATGATTGGTGGTCTAGCGTTGTAAAAGAAGATCATGCATCAAATCTATTTACATATCCAATGACTTTAAAAACAACAAACACGGGTCTTGTTGTTACTTATATACCTTGGGGAGTTATCGGTGATTCTGCACCGATTAATATAGGTCTTTCCAATTTAAATACTTCAAAGACTACGGTTTCAGATTATTCGGATTGGACCGTAACCTTGGATTGGAATGACAATACAAGGCAAATGAAAACCACGACAGGAATAGCAATGCCTTTTTTATATTTTGAAAAAGATTCAGAATCTGTGGTTCGAGTTCAGGTGGTGTCAGGAACAGTCACTGTTTCCAACGAAATGTTATTGATTGAAGATGCTAGTCATGGTGCAGATTTTGCTGTATATGCACCGCTGGGTAGTCAGTGGGAGGTTTCAGGAAATGTATATACGTCTTCTTTGAATGGCAAAAATTATTGGTCAGCAGCCATGCTACCTCAAAATACATCTGCGGTTTCCACCGTTGCGAACGAGTATAAAAAATATGCCTATGTTTTTCCTGCAAATACAGAAGTTAATTGGGATTACAATACTACGGAAGGTACTGTTGTAACTGATTTTAGTGTTACTACCGATGTTAAGGAAGGAACGGATACAGATATGTTACTAGGATTGTTACCACATCAATGGAATAATTTAGCGGCAGGTTCTAATACCCCTCAGGAGCATAGCTATGAGTCGGTTAGAGGAGAGGTGAAGACTATGAGTGGAAATACTTTTTCAGTGTCAAATAATTATAGTGGTATTTTACCAACATTACCTTATTTATCAAACTATAGTGAAAGTTTTAGCCCTTCTGAACTGTCTGAGAAAATTGGTCAAATTGAAAATGATGGATTGGCTACTTGGACGGATTCTTATAATGAAGGTCAGGTAATGAATAGGCTCATTCAAACTGCCAGGATCGCAGATCAAATGGGGGATTTGGAAGCACGTGACAAGATGATTGCTACGATTAAAGAAAGACTTGAAGATTGGTTGACATATCAGTCAGGAGAAGTAGCTTTTTTGTTTTATTATAATGAAAATTGGTCAGCAATGTTGGGATATCCAGCAGGACATGGTCAAGATTCTAATATAAATGACCATCACTTTCATTGGGGATATTTTATCCATGCGGCTGCGTTTATGGAACAGTTTGAACCTGGATGGGCAAAAGAATGGGGAGAGTTTATAGATATCTTGGTAAGAGATGCTGCAAGCGCAGATAGAAACGATGACAAATTTCCATTTTTAAGAAATTTTAGTCCCTATGCAGGTCATTGTTGGGCAAATGGTTTTGCAACTTTTCCTCAAGGAAACGATCAGGAATCTACTTCAGAGAGTATGCAATTCAACTCTTCTTTAATTCATTGGGGAACCATTACGGGTAATGATGAAATTAGAGATTTAGGTGTTTATTTATACACTACAGAACAAACTGCCATAGAAGAATATTGGTTTGATATGGAGGAACGTAATTTTAAGGACGGTCAATTGTATGGTATGGTTTCAAGGGTGTGGGGAAACTCCTATGACAATGGTACTTTTTGGACATCTGATATAACTGCATCTTATGGAATCGAGTTGTATCCGATGCATGGAGGATCTTTATATTTAGGTCAAAATCAAGATTATTTGCAGAGAATTTGGTATGAATTACAAGCTAATACTGGGATTTTAAGTACCAATGACACAAATCCAAATTTATGGCATGATACTATATGGAAATACTTGTCTTTTTTAGATCCTGAGAGAGCGATTGAATTGTACGATTCTTACCCAGATAGAGTCATGAAATTTGGTGTGTCAGATGCGCAAACTTATCATTGGATTCATAGTATGAATGCGATGGGGAAATTAAAGAATGAAATAAAATCAGATTATCCAATCTCGGCTGTTTTTGAAAAAAATGGTAGCAAAACCTATGTAGCGCATAATTATTCTAATCAAGAATTGGTAGTTTCCTTTTCGGATGGATTTCAATTGACGGTGGCGCCCAATTCTATGGGGACCAATAGAGATGTGGACATTACAGGAATATTATCATCAAGTTTTGAAAGTGCTTATGCAAATGGAAGCGTTGCTTTGGAAGTTGCTATTGGTGCAGGAAATGTTTCTAAAGTGGAATTTTACGATAATGGTAAATTGATAGGAGAAGATACCAATGCTCCTTATGGAATTGATGCTACTAATTTAAGTTTAGGAAAACATGGTATGTATGCTAAAATTTATGATGGCGTAAACTTTAATGTTTCAAATTCTGTTGAGGTTATTGTTGGTGAACAACAACCTTATAATGGATCAGAGTTTCAAATTCCAGGTAGTTTTGAATCCGGACAGTATGACAGCTATGAAGGAGGAAATGCTAGTGGAATTTCGTATGTTGATATTTCTACGGTAAACGAGGGAGATTTTAGATTGGAAGAAGCTGTTGATGTTGCCTCTGTGAATGGTGAAGGAGCAACTATCGGTTGGATTTCTTCTGGTGAATGGGTTGAATATACGGTTGACGTTGAAAGCTCTGGATTGTACGACTTAAGTTTAAGGTATGCTTCTGGGAATTCTAACGGAGGTGGACCTTTTCATTTAGAGGTAGAGGGAGAAAAAATCAGTTCGGATATCTATTTGAACTCAACTAGTAGCAGTAATTGGTCTACTTTTGCGACCAAAACCGTTAATGCAATTCCATTGCACAAAGGAAAACAAGTGCTAAGGTTGAATTTTGATCAAGGTGAGTTTAACTTAGGGAAGTTGACATTTACAAGAACCGGAGATTTAAGTTATTCTGCTCCTTATGCAGATGCGGGAGAAAATGTGGTGGTGGTATTGCCTGCAAGTACGGCTACTTTAAATGGATCTGCAAGCAGTCCAAGCTCAGAAGGAGCAACATATGTATGGGAACAAATATATGGACCGACTGTTGCAAGTTTTTCTGATCATACAACTATTTCTCCAGCGATTGACAATTTAGTTGACGGGATTTATAAATTTATATTAAAGGTAAATAAAGGAAATTATGTATCTTCTAGTGAAGTGTTGGTGATTGTTTCAGAAACAGGAAATACAAATCCTACTGTTACGATAACATCTCCAGAAGACGGTACTACTTTTAAGCAGGGACAAGATATTGAAATAACAACTTTGGCAAATGATTTGGAAGCAGAAGTAGTGAAAGTTGTATTTTACGATGGTGAATTAAAGTTAGGAGAGGATCTAACGGCTCCTTTTGAATTTGTTTTTGAAGAGGCTAGTGTTGGAGAACATACGATTACCGCAAAAGCAATAGATGCGGATGGTTTAGAAGGAGTTTCAGAAGCAGTGGTAGTCTCTGTGGAAGCTGTTAAGTTCTGTGAAGAAACTTCTTCAGACAGTCAGCAAGGTAGTTTTACTGTTGGATATAAAGCAACTTTTGAGTCTGTAGGAGAATCTGTAACAATTTTCTTTGAATTATTAGATTCAGACAAACAAGGAGCTGCAGCTTATTTGTGGAAAGAAAGTCCGTTTGAGGAATCAGAAATGGATTATTTAGGAGATGGTGTGTATTCTAAAACGATAGCAGGTCTAAGTAATGGTGAAAGTATTAGTTATGCATGTAAGTTTGCGTTTAATGGCGGACAAGCAGTAACAAAATTTCTAAATTATGTAGTGGGTACAGATTGCAGTGGAAATGGTAGTAATGATGTTGCAGCCCCTACTGATTTTACGGCAACTACAGCGAGTGTTACTGGTAGTTCTATAGTTTTAAATGCTTTTGCAAATGATGATTCAGGCGTGATTGTGTATACCGTATCTTATGGAAATAAAGAAATTGTTGTTTCAGCAGACTCTGGGAAAACAGAAGCGATTACAATTACAGCCTTGAATCCGAATACAGCGTATACTTTCAATATTTCTGCAGCGGATTTAGCAGGGAATATTACAACAAATTCTCCAATGGTTGTTTCGGCAACGACATCAGTAGATACCAATACAAATTGTAGTGGTCAGAAATCTGGTGCAATTGAAGGAAGTTTTGGGATAGGATATTCTTATGAATTTGAAACCGTTGGAAACGATTTAAAAATAACATTTGAATTATTGGATGAAAGGGATGGAGTTCTTGCATTTTTATGGCAGAAAAGTCCTTTTGTAGAAACTGAAATGGATTTAGTGTCTGGAAAAAAATTCACAAAAACAATTAGCAATGTAAGCAATGGTACAATTGTGAATTACGCCTGTAAGTTTGCTTTTGCAGGAGGTTTAGCAGTGACGGACTATTTAACATATGAAGTGGGTACAACTTGTGAGGATTCGGGTGGTGATTTAGATAGTGATGGAGACGGTGTGTTAGATATAAGTGATTTATGTCCTGATACTCAAGCAAACACATCTGTTGATGCCAACGGTTGTCCTTTGAATATTGAGATTCCTTCAAATAATTTTACAATTAAAACAATTGGAGAAGGTTGTATTGGAAAAGGAAACGGTATGATTGAAATATCAGCGAATGAAAACTTTACTTATGAAGCTAGTTTGAATTCAGTTAAATACACTTTTGAAAATAATAAATTGAACATTGAGGACTTGGAGCCTGGCGAATACGATCTATGTATAGAAACAATAGGGATGAATCATATTCAGTGTTATACAGTAGAAATTGAAGCGGGTGTCTCTGTAGCGGCAAAAAGCGTGATTTCAAAGAAATACACAACAATTACTATGGAAAAAGGGACAGCGCCTTACCAAGTATATGTCAATGACGCGATGATTTTAAAAACAGATTTAGAAACATTTACCATACCTGCAAGTCAGGGAGATGCTGTGTCTGTTAAAACGGATGCGGATTGCGAAGGAATTTATGAGAAGAAAATTGACCTGTATAGTGATATTAAAACCTATCCAAATCCGGTGAAAGACGAATTGTTTATTCATACTCCAAATTTTGAAGATCAAGTAATGGTCCAAATTTATTCGGCTTATGGAGCTCTTGTGTTTTCAGAGAAAGTTTCTGTTGAAAATGAAAAGATAGCTTTAGATATTGATAACCTTTCTAAAGGTGTTTATTACGTGCAATTGGAACTGGAGGAATCTATTCAATTAAAAATTATTAAAGAATAAATTATGAAAAATATTATATATATCATCGGTCTGACTGTATTGTTTTATAGTTGCGCCACAGAAGACTCGAATAATGCTCCAACCATACCGGAACTGGTGTTTCCAGCCAATAATCAAGCTTGTACAGATTTGAATTTGACATTGGAATGGGAGCCATCGGCAGATTCTGATGGAGATAATGTTTCTTATTTGTTAGAGGTTTCTAACACCATATCTTTTTCATCATTAGTATTGGAAGAGGTGGTTGAGCAAACTTCAAAAGCGATTAGTGTAACTGGAGATGCTATTTATTACTGGAGGGTTCTTGCCACGGATAATTCTGGAGCTTCAAGTGAATTTAGTAGTGTTTACAGCTTTTATTCTGAAACAGAAGGAATTGAAAATCATGTTCCTTTTGCGGCCAGTTTGTTGGCCCCTTCTCAGAATGACAATGTTGCTTCTGGCACCATAAGACTGCAATGGCAGGGAGAGGATTTGGATGAAAATGATGTGCTAGCTTTTGATGTGTATATAGGAAGTTCTGAAAATATGCTTGTGAAAGAAGCCACAGATATTAACAATAATTATTTTGATGTTAGTTTGACTACAGATACCTATTATTGGAGGATTGATGTAAAGGATTCTAATGGCGGAGAGGCAATTGGACAAGTTTGGAGGTTTACAGTGGACTAAGCTTTATAATTGATAGTTTTTAGTTTGTGATTTTTGTGTTATTTTGGCATAAATAATGCTTTTATGGAAGAATTGAATCAACTATTGAATTTTGAATTGTATGTGTACCAACATCATTCTTTAACTGTTTTTGAGGTTGTCACAGCCATCTTGTTGTTTTTTGCGACCAAATTAATTTTGTGGTTGATCAAAAAAGCATTGGATAGAGAGACAAGGGTTCATAACATAGATACCGGAAATTCTTTCGCTATGTTTCAAATAATTAAATATTTTATTTGGATTATAGTGGTGATTTTTATGCTAGAAATTGTCGGTGTAAAAATCAGTGTTTTACTAGCAGGTTCGGCTGCTTTGTTAGTAGGTATTGGACTTGGGTTACAACAAACTTTTAATGATATTTTATCGGGTGTGTTACTGCTCTTTGAGAAATCTGTTAAAGTAGGTGATATTTTAGATATTGACGGTGAAATTGTGATTATTGAAGAGATTGGCCTTCGAACTTCGCAAGCAAAAACAAGAATGAATATTGTTATTTTGATCCCGAATTCTATTATCACGACAAACAAGGTAATCAATTGGAGCAACCAATCAAGAAGAACACAATTTGTAATCAATGTGGGAGTAGCTTATGGAAGTGATGTGAATTTGGTGATGAAATTATTACAAGATGCTGCAACTAGTCATAATGAAGTTTTGGAAGATGGTACGGTTCAGGTGCGACTTTCTAATTTTGGAAATTCTTCTTTAGATTTTTCATTACTATTTTCAAGTGTAAATATTTTTGAAATCGAAAGAATAAAAAGTGATATTCGAATAGTCATAGAAAAAAAGTTTCAGGCAAACGATATTTCCATTCCTTTTCCGCAATTGGATGTACACATGAATAATTTTGATGGAAATAAATTGACCTGATAACTTAAAAAAGCCCATAAATCTACAGTGCCCCCAAAAAGTTAGACACAATTTGGGGGCATTTTATGTATAGAAAAGTAAAATTTAGTATTGAGTTAAAAAAAGAATGCATGTCTTTAATCTTCTTAAAGCATCGTTCAGTTATGAGTG
>Ga0209223_10000958_pt1 | contig 32727 bp, 33 predicted proteins | sample COG_06_FD_184750 | JGI IMG/M metagenome (GOLD analysis project Ga0209223, IMG submission 184750) | Pelagic Microbial community sample from North Sea - COGITO 998_met_06 (SPAdes) (version 2) | ecosystem: Environmental > Aquatic > Marine > Neritic zone/Coastal water | place: Helgoland, sampling...
AAATAAAAATTGTTTTTTTGCTATATCTTCTTACAGCCTCTAAAAGATTTAATGTTCCATTTGCATTTGTTTCAAAATCATCAAATGGAATTTTTGCAGCTAGATCGTGGCTTGGTTGACCCGCACAGTGAATAATGGCAAACGGTCTAGTTTTTTTTACTAAATTGAAGATTTTATTTCTTTCTCTAATATCTACATTAAAGTGAGTATAATTCTTTATTTTTTTTTTTAGTGATCTTTCTCTATGTTTAACATCTCCTTGATTTCCAAAAAAATACCTTCTTAGGTTATTATCAATACCAAAGACTTGGTTAAAATCCTTTGATAATAACTCGACTATTTCAGATCCAACTAAACCAGATGATCCAGTAACAATTAAATTTTTTTTCATATAAAATTATTTATAGTAGTATCAACAATTAAATTTTAGTAATTATTTAGATATTTTATTATTATTTATTGCGACTTGTATTGTATTTAAAGATATATTAAAAAACAAGCAACAGAGGAATAAAATTATACTTTTTTCAAAAAACATAATGCTTTACATTCAAAATAAAATCTTAATTTACTGAATAATTATATAAATTTTATGTATATAAAATTAAAATGAATAAATTTTACCCTGTAAATATTCCCAAAGTAAACCAAGCTGATATAAAAAGTGTTCAAAAGTAATGAAAAATGGATCGATATCTTTGGATGGACTGGAAAAACAAGATTATTTGTGCCTTGCTTAATTTATTTATCAATATTTTTGGTCTAGGATTAAATTTAATTTTTAATAAATTTAAGATATATAAAAAAGGATTCTTTTAAATATTAAGCAAATTAATACAAAGACTAGAAATTAATGAATAACAAAGTTGTAATATTCTGTGGTGGTTTGGCTACGAGATTTAATAATGGAAAACCTGGACCGCTTAAACCACTATTAAAAGTTAATAACAAACCTATCATAGAACATATAATTGAAAGATACAAAAACCTTAAAAATCCTGAATTTATTTTGCTTGGTGGACATCGTTACAACGAGTTAAAAAAATTTCAAAAAAAAATTTCAAAAAAATTTAATGTAATTTCTATTAATACTGGAAAATTTACCAATACTGGTGGAAGATTGTTGAAAATTAAAAATTATATAAAAAATGATTTTTTTTACTTAACCTACGGGGATACGATAACTGATTATAAACCAAATATATTGAAAAAAAACAAAAATTCTCAAATTTGTTTATATAAATATAAAGTACCTTATGGAGTTATCGAGAAAAATGTAATAGTAAAAAAAATGTATGAAAAAAACTTTTTTATTGATGTAAACGCTGGGCACTATTATTTAGATCCTAAAATTCTTAAATATTTAAAAAATAATAATCAATCTTTTGAAAAGGAAATATTGCCTCAAGTAATAAGAAAGAAAAAAATTAAGTTTGACTATCTATTTTTAAAAAAGTGGATACCAATAGATAACCAAACTGATCTTAAAAAAGCTAAACAACAATTATAGGATAAAGCTGATGAACAAAAATATTTTAGTAACGGGCTCAACAGGATTTGTTGGAAGTCACATGGTAGATTTTCTTCTTAAAAATATTAAAAAAATAAATATTTTTTGTACTAAAAGATACCATCTTTCAAGGTTAGATAACGTCAGACATTTTTATGATAAAGTAGAGTGGGTTGACTGTGATATCACAGATCCTATAGCAGTTACTAAAATGATTAAAAAAATAAAACCTACAAAAATTTTTCATTTTGCAGCTGAAAGCTTTGTAAGTCCTTCGTGGGATCATCCAACAAGATATATGAGTGTAAATTATAATGGAACACTAAATATTTTAGACGCTATTAAAAATTTCTCTAAAGAATCAAAAATAATAATTCCTGGGTCTGGTGAAGAATATGGAGAAGTAAAAAAAAATAAATTACCCATAAATAGCAATACAGTTCTCAGTCCAGTTAATCCTTACGCAGTAACAAAAATTGCACAAGATCTAATTAATTTTGTATATTTCAAATCTTATGGAACAAAAGTTATAAGAACGCGTACGTTTAATCATGAAGGAGCAAGAAGACAAAACGTTTTTGGAATATCATCTTATGCGTATCAAATTGCAAGAATTGAAAAAGGACTACAAAAACCAGTTATAAAAGTAGGAACTTTGACGGATAAAAGAAATTTTACTCATGTAAAAGATATTGTTAGAGCATATTGGTTAGCTTCACAAAAATGTAAAGTGGGAGAGCTATATTTAATAGGAAATGAAAGAAAAGACTCAATTTTTACATTTAAGCAGGTATTAGAAATGTTAATTAAATTATCAACAAAAAAAAATATTTCTTATATAGAACATAAGCCTTTTGTTAGACCTACTACAGTTCCATATCTGATTGCTGATATAAGTAATTTTAAAAAAATTACTAAATGGAAACCAGTTTTAGGAATTAAAGATATTTTGCAAGATACTTTAAATTATTGGAGAAATGAAATTGATAAAAGATAGATTAATTTTTATCAATTATTTCAATAAATAAATGACTATTACAAAACATAAAAATAATTATTTTGACGAATATAATAGAGAAATCAAGATTCTTTTAGATGGTATAGATAACAAAGCTAGAGATCTTTTAATTAAAAAAATTATTTTACTAAAAAAAAATAATAAAATTATAATTACAGGTAATGGAGGAAGTGCATCTATAGCTAACCATGTTGCTGTTGACTTTACAAAAGTTTTAAAAATTAGATCTGTAAATTTTAATGAGGCTAATTTAATCACATGTTTCGCAAATGATTATGGTTATGAAAACTGGGTTGCAAAAGCTTTTTCCAGCTATGCAATTAAGGGAGATATAGGAATTTTTATAAGTAGCAGTGGAAATTCAAAAAATATAATTAATGGATGTAATTATGCAAAAAAAAACGGAATTTTTACAGTTACCTTCTCTGGGTTTAAAAAAAATAATCAATTGTATAAAACTGGGAATCTTAATTTCTGGGTAGATTCTAATAAGTATAATCATGTAGAAAATATTCATCAAATTTGGCTTCTCTCAATTATAGATTACTTAAAAGACTGCAATATTAAAAAAAGATATAAATAGATCTAATTAATTTTTAAATTTTATGAGTAAAAAATTTTTTGTTATAACTAAAACACCATTAAGAATTAGTTTTTTTGGAGGTGGCACTGATTTTAAAGATTTTTATAAAAAGTACGGTGGTAAAGTTGTGGGTACTACAATTAATAAATATATTTATGTTACTGTAAAGAATCATGAACCGTTATTTAAGGAAGAGTTTAGAATAAATTATTCTGAAACTGAAAGAGTTAATCAAATTGATAAAATTAAAAATAATATAATTAGAGAGTGTTTAAAATTAACCAAAACAAAACCGCCTATTTATGTTTCTGTTGTATCTGACGTACCAGGTCATACAGGATTAGGCTCATCAAGCAGTTTAAGTGTCGGTTTATTAAACGCTCTTTATAATGCTAAAGGAATTTCGAAAAAACCAAAAGAGTTAGCTGAATTAGCATGTAAGATTGAAATTGGTGTACTAAAACAGCCTATTGGCAAACAAGATCAGTATTTATCTGCATATGGTGGTTTTGGAATTTTTGAGTTTTTAAAAAGTGGCAAAGTAAAAATAAAAAAATTTAATAATAAAAGAGTGATTAATATGATTCTTGATAATTCGATTCTTGTGTGGACTAATAAGTATAGAAAGGCACAGTCTGTACTTAAAAATCAAAAAAAAAATATTAAAGATAATTTTACTAAACTTAAATTATTAAATGAAATATCTAACAATTTCATTTCTATTTTAAAAAATAACAATTTTAAAATTAAAGAATTTTCTAATTTACTAGATAAAAATTGGAAGATAAAAAAAGAATTGTCAAAAAAAATATCCTCTAATAGTAATGATAAGTTTTATAAATCATGTAAACAAAATGGTGTTTTAGGAGGCAAAATCCTTGGTGCTGGAGGTGGTGGGTTTTTTTTATTTATTTTAGATAAATCGAAAAAAAATAAGTTTTTTAATTTCATTAAAAAATACTATTACATAAAATGTTTACCTTCTACAAAGGGTTCTGAGGTAATTTATAAAAGTATTTCTTGAGCTTTAATTTATGAAAATATTTATAACAGGTGTTGAATCTTTTGTTGGTCATTATCTGAGAAACATACTTAAGAAAAAAAATAAACACCAAATAACAGGAATAGATAAAAATAAAAATCTTCCTTCAACAAAAAAATTTGACATTAATGATAAAGATTTATTTAAAGTCATACCCAACAATTGTGATTGTTTAATTCATTTAGCTGCAGTTTCCACAACAGATTCATTTAAAAAAGATCCATCAAAATCATTTGATGTTAATGTTAATGGCACATTTAATGTTATGCAGGCTGCAATAAAAAAAAATGTCAAACAAATTATATTTGCCTCTTCAGAATGGGTATATGGAGAAGAAAAATCATCAAAAGTAAAAAATGAAAAAAACCCTCTTTCCCTTCAAGCAATTTCATCAGATTATACTCTTTCTAAAATTTTAGGCGAACAAATAGTTGAATACTACTCAGCTAAAAACAAAATTAGTTGCACAATATTGAGATTTGGAATTATTTATGGGCCAAGAATTAAAGATAAAAATATTTCAGCAGTCGAAAGTATTATAAAAACTCTCATTACTAAAAATGAACTTACTGTTGGTTCAAAAAAAACTGCTAGAAAATTTATTTATATTACAGACCTATGTGAAGCTATTAATAAAGCAATTGGTATTAAAAATATCAATAAATTTAATATAACTGGAAATCAACTTATCAACTTAGACATGATTTACAAAGAAGTTAAAAAAAATCTAAAAAGAGATGTTAAAATTTTTGAAACTAATAAAAAATCTTACAATATTAGAAATATTGATAACAAATCATTTAAGAAAATTTCTAATTGGAAGCCAAAAATTGATATCCGTGAAGGTGTAAAAAATATTATAGATATTTTAAAAAAAAATTAATAAAACTTATTTTATGAAGATAGCAGTAATAGGAGCAACAGGTTTTTTAGGCTCAAATATAATTAAACTTATTTCATCAAGACATGAAGTTATAGCTACATATGTTAAAAAAAAAAAAAAACGAACCAAAAAAAAAAATATAAAGTGGAAATTTCTTGATATTCATAAAAAAAAGAAGTTTTTTGATTACTTGGAAAAACCAGAAGTCTTGATTCATTTGGGTTGGGCTAATTTACCAAACTACCAACTAAAATCTCACTTATCAAAAGAACTACCTAGCCAAAAAAAATTCATAAAGGATTTGGCAAATAGTGGTTTAAAAAATATTTTTGTTGCTGGTACTTGTTTTGAATATGGTAACCAAGCAGGAAAATTATCTGAAAAAAACTTAGAGAAGGCAAATAATTATTACTCTAAAGCAAAATGCAAACTCAAGGACTACATCTTTAGGTTATCAAAAAAATTTGATTTCAATTTTACTTGGGGAAGAATTTTTTACATATATGGCAAGCATAATTCTAGAGATACTTTATTTAACCAAATAATAAAATCATCAAAAAAAAGAGGGGAAGAAATTAATGTTACTGGTAATTTAGTAAGAGACTATCTTCATATTAAAGAAATTTCAAAAATAATAGTTCAACTCACACTCAAAAAAAAAAATATTGGACTAGTAAACATTTGTTCTGGAAAAGGTATATCTCTCAAAAGTCTAATCAAGAAAATTTGTAAACAAGAAAAGATTAAACCAAAAATCAATTTTACTAATAAAAAAAATAACACTATCGAACCAAATAAATTCTGGGGATGTAATAAAAAACTTCAGTATTGTTTAAAAAAAATCTAATGAAGAAAATTAGAAATAAAGCTGTTTTTTTAGATAGAGATGGAATAATTAATAAATTAATCAAAGATAATAAAAAAAATAGATCTCCAAGAACCTTAAATGAGTTAAAAATCAATTTAAAAATTAAAAAATATTTAAAAATTTTCAAAAAAAAATCTTTTTTAAATATAATTATTACAAATCAGCCAGAGGTAAAAAGAGGCTTTATTCAAAAAAAAATTGTAATTGCATTTCATAAAAAAATTAAGAGATTGCTACCTATAGATAAAATATATGTTTGTTATGATACAAATGACAAATCCTTTTTTAGAAAACCAAATCCAGGTATGCTTCTACAGGCTTCAAGGGAACTAAATATAGATTTAAAAAAGAGTTATTTTATTGGTGATAGAAATAAAGATATCTATGCAGGAAATAAAGTAAAATGCAAAACTATATTTATTGATTTCAATTATAAAGAGAGAAAGCCTAAAAAATTTTTTTTATGTTCAAAAAGTTTAGTAAAAGGATTTAATTTATTAAATAAAGATATATCTGAAGTTTTAAAAAAACAAAAAAAAGTATTAAATTAAGATTACTTCTTATACTTTAGATACCAGTTTCTAACATAAACTGATTAGGACTCATTTTAACATTGGTTAAGTTGGACTTTTTAGATTTAAGAATTTTATTTAAAAAGGATTTTAATTTTGTCTTAGAGTTTACTTCATGACCCTCAATTTTATAAGCTTTAGCAACTTTACAAAAATCTGGCCAGCTATAACCACCTTTTTTATCATTACCCAGTGTATTCTTAAACGTTTTTAAGACTGGAAACTTAGTGTTACCTAAGCACTCATTATTTAATATGAAAATTTTGATTTGAATTTTATGAAACATTCCAACTTGACCAGTAACAAAAACTACTGGAATTGAGTCACAATATGCTGACATAATTGCTGAAGAAAGATTTGTCGCAGCAGGACCTGCCCCAACGCAGCATGCTCCAAGTTTTTTAAACCTTCCATAAGCTTCAGCAGCTAAACCACTTGTTTGTTCATGAAAATTAACAAAAGCTTTAATCTTTTTTTTGATTTCCTACTTCATCGATAAGATGTAAGGCATTGCTGCTTGGATAAACTGGAACAAAATTAACACCATGCTGATTTAATTTTTTAAAAATATAATTAGAGATTTTTATTTTTTTCACTATGACATGTTTGTGATAACAATTTTAGTTTAAAAATTAAACAATATAGGCTAATCTCTTTTAGATGACTAAACCTGAAAAAGATATATTATAATGAATAAACTAGTCAGCATAGGCATTCCAGTCAAAAATGGTTTTACAAATAAATCTAGGGAAAATATTAACTTAGAAAATGTTTTAGACTCTATTCTTACTCAAAGTTATAAAAATATTGAAATTATAATCTCTAATAATTGTTCTACTGATAAAACTAATACATTTTTAGAGAATATTTCTAAAATTGATAAGCGAATAAAATTATTTAATCAAAAAGAACAGATTTTAGCTGGTGAAAATTTTCAATTTGTAAAAGATCAATCTAAAGGTGATTATTTTAAATGGAATTGTGCTGATGATTTAATTTCTCCTGATTATATTGCTGAAAATGTAAAATTTTTAGAAAATAATAAAGATTATATTGCATCATCATCTAAATTCTATTTTGAAAATGATAAGCATAACTTTTATGCACATGATTTGGATCAAGAGGTATACAATAGGATCAAATTTTTTTTTAAAATTAGATATTATTCACACAATATTTTTTTTAGCTTAATGAAAAAAGAAACAGCAGAAAAACTATTAAGTTTTTCTGGTGATTATTTAGGTATAGATTGGGCTATAAATTTAGATTTATTGTTGAGAGGAAAATACAAAACAATTGATAAAGGTCACATGATTAATGGCACTAATGGTTTTTCAAGGTCAAATGTATTTCTTAAAAGAAAAAGATACAATAATAAAACAATTCATAAAATTTTACCTCTTTATGAAATGACTAGAGACTTTATTAAAGTTACTTTTTTGTCTAAAAAATTGTCATTTTTTCAAAAAATATATCTTTTTTACTTATGTTTAAAAACAAATATTCCCTTCTTAAAAAAAAGAAGCAAGCAAACTTAATTTCTTTTTAATAATGAGGAATAAAGTTTTTTTGTATCACGTGCACAACTAGCCCAAGTAAACATTTTGGATCTTTTGTATCCTTTTTTAATTAATGTTTTCCTAAAATTTTTATTTAATAGAATAAACTTAATCTTTTTTGCTAAGTCATTTTGGTTACCATTTTTAAAAAATAAACAAGAATTGTGACCTATTTCTTGCATGGTCGTAAAATTTGAAGAGATTACAGGACAGCCTAGATGCATTGCTTCAATATTGGTAATTCCAAAACCTTCATATCTTGATGTATTAACTAAAGCAAAAGCTTTTGAGTATAAATAAGTTAACATGTTGTCGTCACCTTGAATATTAATAAAATTATTATTTAATTTATTTTTTTTTATCTCTTTATAGGAAAATTCACCTCCTCCAAAACAAACTACCTTTGTTTTATTAAAATAATTTGATGAACTTAAGGCATCAACCAATAAACTAAAATTTTTATACCCATCTCTTGATCCAACATATAAAAAAAAAATTTTTGGTAAATCTATGTTTATATTTGCCGCATCTTTTTTCTTTAAATGATCACAACCTAAATAAATAACAGTAGTTTTTTTAGGTGAGACTTTGTAGTATTTTAATAAGTCATTTTGAGTTTTTTTTGAAATACATATAAAATGATCTACATGTTTAAATATAATTTTTTTTTCTAATAATTTATTTTTTTCATAATTATGTGAAAATTTTTCATGAATAAAATCATAAACAGTTATAATTTTTAATTTATTTTTTAATATACCAAAATTGTTTTTGTTATAATAAGTTTCATGAATAATATCTACATTCTCTTTTTTTAAAAAAAAATTAAATAAAAAATCATTTATTTTTTTAGTTAAATAATTGTTTGGAATTTTATTTAAATAAAATAAAACTTTTTTTTCTTTTAAATCATCTAAATAGATATTTTTACTTAGTGGTGCAATAATTTTTGATTTTATCTTAAGAATATTAAGCTGCTTTGACAAATTTACAAAATACCTGGAAATCCCACCTTTTTTTTGTAAAAAGAAAATAGAATTAGTAAATATTACATTCATTTTTTAAATGACATCTTTAATTTTATATAAAGTTGTTTTGTCAATTTGAAGATTTATTACCTCACAATCATGGATTTCTTCAATTTTTTTCTTATTATTTAGGTAATTTAAATTTCCTTTGATGTCTCTGCTCTCACTAAAATTGAATTTAGTAGATTCAGCCAAACTCATGGTATTAATATTATGAAAATATTTTGTTTTTGGAAAATCTTGGTTTACAAAAAAAGCATTATTTCTCAATCTATTAACACCTAATAAATAATAACCTTTTTTATTCATTAGACTAACATATGATTTTAAAGAAGCTCCATAATATAAATTAGAATAATGAGCTTTTGTTCTATCAAAATTTTCAATGTTAGGAATTGTTAACTCTTTTTCAGAACCAAAAATTGAGTTGTACTCAAGTATTATAACTTTAGAGATTTTTGGTTTAATTTGATTTAATACCCAATAATCTAAACCGTCAATATCAATTGAAAATATATCAATATCAAAATCAACATTGTTATTTAAAACTTCATTTATATTTTTTGAATTTATATTTTTTTGGAGAATGTTCAGGTTGCCCCTCCAGATTGATACGTTTGACGAAACTTTCTCTCTAAAATTTTGAATGACATCTACTATTAAACCTTTTCCATAATAGGATTCATATAAAAACCTAGTATTTGCTTCCGAATAATCTCCTACACCAATTTCTACAAAAGAGGGTTTTCTTATTTGAAGCTTTTTAACAACAAAATCTATTATTCCATCTTCTCCATTTTGAGAATAAATTTTTAGCTCAAAATCTTCTAAATAAGATTTTTCGTTATAAAACTTTCTTGATTTTAATATTGCAATATTAGCAAGAACCATAAAAAATTTTTTTGCACCATAGCTTTTAGATTTTTTTAAAAAATTCTGGATTATTGATAATATTTTATTATATAAATATTTCATTTTTTATCTGTTTATTTTTTATTGTTAATATTTAAAATAATGTTTATTTCATTATTTTTAACTTCAATAATTTTATCACAATACTTTATAAGTTCTTTTTTATGAGTACAAAGTACAATTATTTTATTGTCTAATTTTTTAAAAATATAATCAAGAATTTTTTTTTCTGTCTCATTATCTAAAGCATTAGTTGCCTCGTCTAGTATCATAATACTTGGGTCTCTAAATAAAGCTCTTGCAATACCTATTCTTTGAATTTGACCACCTGATAATTTTGCACCTCTTTCGCCTATAGGACTTTCTAAGTTGATTGGTTGATTGTTTATTTTATTCAAATTTAAACTTTCTAAAATTGATGATAAATCTCTCATTTCTTTACTTGAAATTTTATTTTGAAAAGTAATATTAAAAAGAATTGAATTGTCAGAAAGGTATACTGATTGAGATACATATCCAATATTGTTTCTGATGTTTGACGAATAATCTAATTCTTTTTGTTTATTAATAATTATTTTTCCAGATTTAGGGTAAAGAAGAGAGCTTATCAAATTTAAAAGTGTAGTTTTACCACTTCCTGTTTCACCAACAATTGCTATTTTCTCTCCTTTCTTTAATTGAAAATTTAAACCCTTCAAAACTAATTTTTCATGATTTTTATAAGAAAAAGAAATATCTTCAAAATTTAAAGTATTAATTTCAGACAATCTTTCATTTCCTAAATTTTGAGTTTTATTGATATTATTTTCACCTTCTAGTATTTCGTAAATTGTATCACATGCCGTTCTATTAAATTTAATTCCTTGTACAGACCTTATTAATGAAGTTGTTGCTGGTAATAACTTTAACGAAGCAAAAGCAAAAACACCAAATAATACTACTATTTCTTCTAGAGTTATTGTTGAATAATTTAATAAAAATAAAAAGAATCCAAAAAATATAAATATACCTACAAATTCTATAATTGGGGCTGTGAAAGAAATGACTACATCTCTAAATATATTTGCTTCTGCAAATTTTTTACTATGATTGTGAACTTCGTTTAATGATAGAGATTTTTTATCATATAATATGACTTCTTTTATACTTCCAATTACCTCATGAACTCTTTTTAAAAATGATGCTGACTCTTGTAATCTAATTTCTCCATATTTTTTAAATTTATTATTATTTATAAGAACTAATATAGATGATAAAATTATTAATATTATAAATACATAAATTGAATAAATATTATATAAAATTAAAAAAGTACATGTCGATAAAATAAAAACAATTTGAGTAAAGCTGTTAATAATATTTCCAACTAAACCCAGGGCAAAAAGGCCTGTTTCAGATGAAATGTTTCTAATAAGATAAGCTGAATTGTTTTCTAAAAAGAAAATATAATCTTTCTCTAAATATTTTTTCAAAACTTTCTGAGTTAAATCTACAGAGAGATTATTTGTAAATTTATTAATCCAGACACTATAAAAAATTACATATAAAGTTTTTAACAAATAAACTGAAATAAACACAGCTATGAAAAAAAATATCAGTTGTTCCCGCTTGTAACTTTCTAAAAAAGGTAAATATTTAAAAATATAATTTAGGTCTTGATGATTAGTCATGAAATCAAGTATTGGAATTATTAAACCTATTCCAAGCACTTCTATAACAGACTTGAATTGTAATAATATTATTGAAAATATAAAATTTTTTTTATCTTTTCTCGTTAAAATTTTGAATGTTTTTTCTACAGTATTTTTCAAGTTATTGACCTAACTAAAGATTTTTTGATAAAAACAAAACATTTAATAAATTATTTAAAATAAAAGTTGAATTAATATAATATATATTTATCGTATAGTAATGAACTATCAATTATTGAAAATTTTATCAAATTTTTAATTTTACCTTATTTATATGCATTTTTTTTATTACAATATGTCAATTAACAAATATTACGATCTAGCTAAAACTAAACTTTATCCAATTTGTAGAAGTATCACAGGTAGAGGCTTAGAAGAAACGTTAAAGATCATCAAAAAAGAATTTAAATCAATGAAAATTTATAGTGTCAAATCTAATTTTTCATTTTTTAAAAATGTGTTTATTTATATTAGATTTTATTAAAAATGATTTAATTTTCTTAAATTGATTATCTTTAATTTTTTTTTTCAACTCATATTTCATTCCAAATTGAGCCGTTCCTATTACCAACTTCATTATATTAAGATTTAAATTTATTTTTTTTTATGAAATTTTTAATCAATAAAACAACCTTTTTTTGATCTTTATTTTTTAACTTATAATATATTGGAATACTTAATGAGTTTTGATAATAATATTCGGCACCTTTAAAATTATTTTTTTTATTTTTGAAAATTTTAAATTTATAAATTGGAATATAATGAAATTGAAAAAAAATATTTTTAGATCTTAAAAATTTGAAAAAAATATCTTTTGACATCTTCAATAAATCAAATCTTATTGAAATCAAAAATAAATGAAATGCTGAGCTATTTTTTAAGTTGTATTTTGGTAAATCAACAAAATTTACCAAATTTTTGGTGTACTCAAGTGAAATTTTTTTTCTGTAGCTTACAAACCTCTTTATTTTTTTTAGTTGGCTTAATGCTAAGGCGCTATTAATATCGCTTAATCTGTAATTGTAACCTAAATTAATTACATCATATTCCCAATGTTTTTTTTTATCTCTAATAATTCCATGTGATCTAAGTAATTTAATTCTTTCATAAAATGATTTATTATTTGTAGTTAAAACCCCCCCCTCTCCAGCAGTTATTGTTTTTACTGGGTGTAATGAAAAGCATGAAATATCCGCATGCTGACATGAACCAATATGAATTTGTTTTTTTTTATATTCATATGTAGCACCTAATGCATGACATGCATCTTCAATTATTAAACAACTATATTTTTTTTTAATTTTATAAAATTGCAAAATATTCTCCGGATATCCTCCTAAATACATTGTAATTATTAACTTTATTTTTTTTATTTTGTTTTTTTTAATACATTCTGACAAAGTTGAGGGTGTCATTTGACCCGTTAATGAATCTACATCTGCCAAATAAATTTTGGCTCCCAAAAGTTTTGACATATTATAAACTGCAATAAAATTTATAGCAGGCATGATTATGATGTCATTTTTTTTTAAATTTATTGAAGATAGGGCTAAGTGTAAAGCAGATGTACCACTGTTACATGAAATGGCAAATTTTGATTGTGTAAATTTTACAAATTCTTTTTCAAATTTTTCTACATATTTTCCAGTTGTGATAAGCTCCTCTTTTAAAGAATTTTGAACTGACAATATGTCCTGTGAGTCAATAAATTGTTTTCCATATGGAATTTTTTTCATCTTAGTTTGCCATTAAGCATTATATCAATAATTTTTATTTATCAGGTTTAAAATTTAAAATATTTAAATCTTTTTTTGATATAATTGATGGTTTTTTAGGCCACTTAATTGAAAAAAAATTATCATTAAACCTTATATGTTGCTCTTTATTAGGTTTATAGAATTCAGACATATAATAAAGTATTTTGGTATTATTTTTTAATGTCATATAAGCGTTTGCAAATCCTTTAGGTACATAAATTGATAAATTATTTTTTTCTGATAATTTTATCTTGTATACTTTAAGGTATGTTTTTGATTTTTTTCTTAAATCAATTGATACATTTAAAAATTCACCCGACAAACAAGTAAGTATTTTTTTTTCTTCATACGGAAAAGATTGTTTATGAAAACCTCTTAATGTGTATTTTTTTTTATTGAATGAAATGTTTGTTTGTTTAATTTCAAAATAAATCTTTGAAAACTGATCTTTACAAAAATCTCTAAAAAAAAAACCCCTGTTATCTTTAAATGGTTTTTTACTTATAACGAATAAATTTTCAAAATTTGTTTTTTTTATTTGCATATAATTTTTTTTATCTTTGGCAATACAACTACTATTAAACCTTTAAATCCAATCTTGTATTTGAGATAGTTAATTATTTCTTTTTCAAAATTCCAAGCTAAGATTACTATATTATTTATTTTTTTTATTAACTCAATATTAGGTTTTAAAATTTTGATATTTGTGCCAGCTGAATAAAGATTTTGTTTTAAAGGATTATTATCAAATATATTTGTTATAGTATTATTTGAAATTTTACAGAAGTTTAATAGAGTTGAACTTCTTGCAGATGCTCCAAAAGCATAAATTTTTCCTTGCATTTTAGAAATTATCAATTTTAATTTTTTTTTATGATTTACGCACTTTTTATTAAAATCTAACCAATATTGTAATTTATTAATTTTAATTTTTTTTTCATATTTTTCCAAATTTTTTATTTTTATACTTTCTTTTGTAAATTTATTTTTTGAAATCTCTAGAACAATCGCCCCACCACTTATAGGGCTTTCAAAATAATCAATAGGATACAGCTTGTTTTTGATTAATGCATTTTTAAGAGCAATGTACGTGAAATAAAAAATATGCTCATGATAAATTGAATCATAATTTAAATTTTTTGAAAGCTCTTCAGCATAATGAAACTCTATATATGCTTTACCTTCACCATCTAACATATAATTTACTCCCTTTAATAAACTATTTAAATTTTCAACATGTGGGATAATATTTCTACAAATAATTATATTTGGTTTAAAAATTTTTTTTATTTTTTTCGCAGTCTTTTCATTAAAAAAGACTGGAAGAGTTTTTAGTCCTTTATTATTAGCTTTTTTTGCAATATTTTTTGCTGGGTCAACCCCTAATATTTCAAAATTATTTTTCTTAAATTCACTTAAAAAAAAACCATCATTACTCGCAATTTCAAGTAATTTTTGTTTTTTATTCTTATTTTTATTTATTATTTTTTTTACAAATATTTTTCTAAATTTTTTTATAGCGTTTGATGTACCAGTTACCCAAAGATATTTTGAAAAAAGATATTTTGGACTTACTGTGGCATTAAGCTGTAAAACAAAACATTTTGGACATCTTAAAATAATTAAAGGAACTTTTTTTAGTAAAATTTTTTTTTTTTGAAGAGAATTTGCTGGTGGTTGATTTCCTAAGTCAATAATCTTTCTTAATTTATCATTGCCACAAATTCTACATTTCTTAATTACTTTGAACATATTAAGTAGTCATATAAATAAATATTTTATTTAAGTTTTAAGTTTACTTGAAACATTTACTTGTATATATATTTATTTCAATAACATTAAATAAGTATAATCACTACCTAAAATATGTTTTTATCTACAAGAGGCTATCAATATAGTTATAATTTTATTGTAAAATCTGTAAAAAAAAATTGTGAAAATATTTTACAAAAAAAGTTAGATATTCTATTTTTTCAAGACAAAAAAATTCCATCTTTTAAATATTTATTTTTTTTTATTTATATAATCTTATCTGGAAAAATTTTTAGAGATAACTGTGCTAAAATAAAATATGAAAATATTGAAATTGGACGTTTTGTTCTTTCTACAACGTTTTGCGATTATGAATGTTATGTCAATAAATACAAATTTTATATTAAATTAATAAAAAATTTCTTTCGTGCTGGAACTTTATTAAATGCTTGTAAATATTATAATAATAAATTTGATATAAATGGAGTTTACGTAGATCATTGTGGATATCTTAATGGAATAATTTTCTCATTTTTTGCATTGAATAAAAGTATTGTTTATACAAATAATTATCCTCTTGGAATATATTACGTGAATTATAAAAAAAATAAAAAAAATTATTTATTAAAATATGAAAACTCTCTTAGAATAAATATAAAAAAAAAATTGAATAAAATTCAAAAAAAGAATGCAGAAAAAAAATTATCTAATCTAGTTAAAAAAAAAGACTTTATTCCATATCTTGTTAGAGTAAATTATAAAAAGTTAGATCCCTACAATTATAAAATTTTTGATTATGTGGTATACTGTCATTCCTTTACTGATGGACAGCTATGGCATGGGTATGCTGATTTTAAAAATAATTTAGAATGGTTGGAATTCACAATAAATTCCCTTCTTAAAAAAAATAAAAAGATACTCATTAAACCTCACCCTAACTTTTATAATGGCTCATTAGGCCAATCTGCAATATGGGATAAAATAATTTATGATAAGTTAGTTAAAAAATTTTCCAATAACAATAATTTAGTTTTTTTAAGTAAACCAACTCAAAACTACTTTTTGTTAAAGAAATTAAATAAAAATTGTGTCTTGTTGTCTAAATATGGAACTGTCATTCTTGAAGGCTCTTACATGAATTTTAAAACTATTTGTACTTGTCATAATATTTTTAATAAAAAATTTAGAATATCAAACATGTGGAAAGATAAAACTGATTATTTAAGATTACTTAATACTAATGTTTTTCACTTAAAAAAACCTAATAGAAATGATTTGATAAAACTAAGTTATGCTCTTTTTTATTATTATAACTCTGAATATCATGAAAACTTTTACGACAATATAATTAGAAAAAGTTTAAAATTAAAAAAAGATAATTATCAAAAACAATTTGCATCTGTTGGAAGGATGCCTGTTGCAAATTCAAAGTTAAATAAATTAAAAGATTCTACAAAGTTAATTGAAAAAAATATTATTAATAAAATTAGTAAAACTATTTTTGAAGTAACAAAATAGTTACTCCCCACCAGTAATATTGATTACTTCATTGGTAATAAATTGATTTTCATTTGATGCAATAAAAAAAATATAATTAGCAATATCTTTTGAATTAGCCATTTTTTTAATTGGTAAAAGTTTGGTTCTTTTGATTAAATTTTTATTAGAAATTTTTTTATGAATTTTTGTATTAGTCAGACCTATCTTCACAGTGTTATAAAATATATTCTTATCTGCAATTTTTTTAAAATAACTTGGCATAAATTCATTCAGATGCTTAGATAAAGAATATTCAAAAGTTTTATTTCCACCACCAAACTTAACGCCAACACTTGACGAATTAACTATTCTGCCCCATTTTTTTTTAATCATTTTCTTTAATGATTTTCTAATTATTAACATTGGTATTAGGGAGTTTGTTCTTAAAGTTTTTTCTAAACTTTTTGTTGTAAAGATTTCAAACGACTTTCCGCTAATATATCCTACTAAATTAATAATTATATCATAATCATTTTTAAAATTTTTGAGTATATTTTTCTCACTTGAGTTTGATAAATCTGCTTTAATTAATTTACATTTATATTTAAGATTTTTTAGAATTTTAGAATTAGTGTTATAATGTAAATTGATATTATAAATTTTCTTATTTAAAAACTTTTTAGTTAATTCAATACCAATGTCAGAGCTTCCACCTAAAATTAAAACTTTTTTTTTCATCAATTAAAGTATCTTGAGTTTTTTTCACCCATAAAAGTACCCTCAACATCACAAACGTTGCATGGTGTAAAGTTTCTATTAGAGTTGTTTAGCATTTTTCTAATTTGCATTGATTTTTTACTGAACCAAATATCTGTTAAATTTTCTTTATTTAAATTTCCCAATATAATTTTTTTTCCCCAATCGTGAGGACACATTAAAACATCCCCCTGATAGTCTAAAAAAAATGTATAAGAAGGAATATAACAAGGGTTTTTAAGAGGCTCTTTAAGACTCTCTATTTTAAATTCTGCATTTTCCATTAGTCCAGATCTATTACTTAGTGTAATTCCAAAATCTTGCTCTTCTGTATAATAACGATGTCTAACAATATACTGCTCACTTGATAGTCCTGAATTTTTACATAAATCTTCTAATTTATCGGCATCTTCTTTTCCATCGTAAGCACTTATTAAAATTCTATTCAAGCCGCTTTCAAATAATTTATTTAACCTTTTAAGATTTAATGGATCACCATTAGTTACCATCTCCACATTAGAATCTGGAAGAAAATTTTTAATCATAGCAATTAAATTATAGATATTTTTGTCTAACAATGGCTCTACAAAACCACTATATCGTATTGTTCCTTTGTAATTAAGTTTTTGAAGTTCTTTACATAATTTTTCATGTAACTCGTTAGTTATAAATTCTTTTTTATCTTCAAAATCTGCGGCACTTCTCGGGCAAAATGAGCAAGTTCTATTACAGGTGCCGGATTCACTTATTTCAATTTCAGTTGGTAAGGGGAGTTTGGCACCCTCATAATCAAAAAATTGGATTTTGTCTTCAACAGTTTTTGATTTATTCTTTAAGTTTGGATCTAAAAATTTTTTTTTTGTCATTAATATTAAAATTTAATCTTTAACTAATTTTCTAACTTTTACCAAATCTTCTTTAGTGTCAACTGCTACTGATTTATTCGACATTTTCAACATTTTAACTTGATATCCAAGCTCTAAAAACCGATTTGACTCTAAATCTTCAATTAATTCTAGTGTAGTTTTTTTTTTTATAGAGGTGTAAATTTTTAAGGATTTATAAGGAAAAGAATAAATGCATACTTGTCTCCAGGATTTAATGAAAGTTTGTTTTTTATTTGATGGAATTGGTGCTCTAGACATATATAAAAGCTTTTCATTTTTATCAAAAACAACTTTGGGAACATTTGGAGAATAAAACATTTCTTTATCTTTAATTTCTGTATAACCGTTAATAATTAAATTTGGATTTTTTTTTGCAAAATTTACAATTTTTTTTATATCTTTAGGATTGCAAATAGGCTCATCACCCTGAACATTTATATAAAAACTTTTTTTTATTTTTTTTGCAACTTCTGCAATTCTATCAGTGCCGGTTAAACATCTTTTTGAAGTTATTATTGAGTTAATACCATTTTTTGAGCAAATTTTTTGAATCCTTTTATCATCAGTTGCTATAATAATTTTTGAAGCAGGTACAGCTTTTTTACATTGATTAAAAGTTCTTATAACCATAGGTATGCCATTGATATCTATCAATGGTTTTCCAGGTAGTCTTTTAGAGTTATATCTTGCTGGTATGATAATTAAATAATCCGCCATTAAAATTTATTAATTTTTTTAATTCTATAATTTGTTTGGGTTAATGAAAAAATTTTTTTAGAATTATCTTCAAGTTTGTAATTTTGAAATAAATCATCCATCTCAAATTTTTTAGGGCTACTATCATTATAGCCATCCAAACCTGCTAAATATATTTTTTTAGCATTGCCGCTAGTAGAGATTCCTAATGCATAACTGATTGCGAGAGAATTAGGCAAAACTACATAGTTTTTTTCAAATTTAAATTTTTTATTTTTTACCTGTAAACCAAAATCTAAGATATTATTTGAATTTATTTTGGATTTAATATTTTTTGAAAAACTAGAATAAGGTGTGATTAAATTTTTGTTTAATTTTTTATATTTGCCAATATCTGATAATAATCTTAGCGTGTGACAAACAATATGGGCAAAAACATATTTTTTTGGAATCGGATTGGTTGCATTTAAAACTAAAACTATCGGTTTGTATTTTTTTATAAATCTGATAATTAAATTCTTATTATTCATAATCGAGTTACCAGGTCCTAAAATTAACACATATTTACCTTCAATTACTTTTTTTGGTTGCCAGGTTCCTTTACTAGTTTTTTTGTAAAAATTTTTTCCTAACGAAATTAATTCATTGCTATACTTTTTTCCTCCAACTGTACTTAAATAATCTAAATTTGAATAAATATCATCAGTATCAAATAAACTTGTAGCCAACATCTCTTGAACAAAACTAGGATGAATAGAGTGAAGACCTGCAAAATAATAATATGGATTAGAGCCCCACTTGTACTTTTCTTTTAAGGGGTCAAAATAATCTTTTATTAATTTTAATAAACTAACCAATTTTTCATTACTTAACTTTTTACTTTTAAACTCTAAAATTGCATATTCTGTTTTTGTGTTACCAGGACCTCTTCCCATTCCAGTAACAGTTGAGTCGATCCACTGTACAGAATTCTTTATTGCGGCTATCGAATTTTCCATTGCTTTACCCATATTATCATGGGTATGTATACCCATTGGACCTTTCCAAAATAATCTTATAATTTTGATAATCTTAGTTGTTTTATTAGCATCTAAACTTCCCAAACTATCTGCAAAATAAAGAATGTCAGCATTTGTTTTTTTAATATGTAAAACAGAATTTTTTATTTCTTTAAATGACAATTCTGGAATTTGCATAATATTAATTCCAACTTTATATCCAGATTTTTTAAGCCAGTTTATAAGAGGTGTAATTGACTCTAACTCATTATAGTGACAGGCAACTCTTATCAAGGAGATTATAGAATTTTTTTTTCTTTTAAAACTTTTTTTAGCTAAAGATATTATATCACTGTTATTAACAAAATCAGCTGCATTAATCATAATCCCTATTTTTAAATTTTTTGGAATTTTTAAACTTTTAAGAAAGTTTTCCTCAGAATAAGCACAAGGACCTTTAGTTTTAATCTTATCAATAAATCTAAACCCTATTTCAACATAATCAACTTTAATATGCTCCATGACTTTAAGGTATTCATTGATTAAATCTTTTTTAAATTCCCAATTATTATAGTAACCACCATCTCTTAAAGTGCAGTCCAAGATATTAATTTTATTTTTTTCCATTAAAAATATTTCTTATTAATTATTTCTTTCTTTGTTAAAAAATATATTTTTTAATTTTTTTACAATAGTTTGTGTTGATAAATTTTCTCCATCAATTTTAACATATTTATTTATATGGTCTTCATAATAACTTATAGATTCATTAACTTTTTTAAGAATATTTTTTTTATCTAAGTTTGTCTCTTCATCAATGTCCCAAACACATAAATTCAAACTATTTACATAATTTTTGGATAGATTTGAGTGAAATTTACCCAAAAATTTTGATTTGATAGAAATTATTTTTTTGTTAAGCATTGCCATCATCGAAATCAAACTAGAATGCGTCACAATTATTATTTCACTATTATGTATTAAATCCATTGTTCTTTCTTTAGAAATATGGAATTTAGTGAAGTATTTTTCGACTTCTTTACTTGAAGGATGAACTCCAACAACAATATTCTTATCAAAAATTTTTTCTAAATTGCTTAAAAATCTAGACAAATTTTTATAATAATTTTCTTTAGTTTTAGAACTTACTTCACCCTCTCTAATAGTTCTATCGCCATGGTCTATAGGTACATCTACATATAAAATTGAATTATCCCTTTTTAAATTTTCTTTTTTTTTAATAAACTCATCATAAAATAAGCTGTTAATCTTTTCTATTCTTTGAAAATAAGACAATTTTAAAAATGGAAATTTTTTTTCTAACTTTTTCATATAACCATTGTTTATTGAATTAATTAATTCAGCATTTGATTCAAAAAGAACATCTACTTTAGGAAAAATATTTAATATCGTTAATATTCTAAATAATCTATAAAAACCTTTTTGATAGTAATGCTTAAAAGCAAAAATATTTTTTGGATTAAAATCAACAGTTCTGCTTAATCCAAAGTTTCCTAAATTCATTATCATAACATTTTTGATCTTAGATAATTTTATTAATAAAAAAATTTTAAAAAAATCAGGATTTTTATCTAAATATTGAATTCCAACAAAATATTTATTTTTAAAAAAATTTAAAAATTGTTTTGAAGAGTCAAAATTAACACACTCAAAATTAGGTGGAAAAAAATGTTCATTTATAATTTTACTTTTTTTTACTCTTGATCGAAGATTCAAAACATTTATTACATAAATTTTTTCAAAATTTTTGGAAAGTTCGTTTATTAGCTCTTTATTAGGTCTTATAAATTTTTCACAATCTTCTACTGATAAAATGAAACCTAAATATTTATTTTTCATTAAAATTTATGTTAACTTATCAAATACTTTTTAATCAATGTTTTTAGTTCAGCTACAGTGAGCTTATCTTTATTATTAAAGCTATTGTAAGTGAAACCAGCGGGAACTTTTCTAAATTTTTTATTTTTTTTATAAAAATTCGCAAGTGTGTGATTTGATTGATCAATAATAGAATAACAATTTCCAAGGTCATATGTTGAATAACTGTCGCTTGATGTGATCATTTCTTCATGGATTTTTTCTCCTGGTCTTATTCCAATAATTTTAATTTTACAATTTGGGTTAATTGCTTTTGCAACATCAAGTATTTTGTAACTTGGGATTTTTGATATAAAAATTTCTCCTCCTTTTCCATTTTTTAGCGCAAACAAAACTAATCTGATACCTTTATCCATGGTAATATTAAATCTAGTCATTTTTATATCAGTGATTGGAAAATTATCTGTTTTTTTTAATTTTTGAAAAAAAGGTATTACTGAACCCCTACTACCCATCACATTTCCATACCTAACAACATTAAATGTAATTTGTCTGTTACCAATAATATTATTGGCTGATATAAATAGTTTATCTGAACATAATTTTGTAGCACCATATAAGTTTATAGGCGCAGCTGCCTTATCTGTTGAAAGAGCTATTACTTTTTTAACATCAGTAGATATAGAGGCATCAATTATATTTTGGGCACCAATAATATTTGTTTTAACAAATTCACCAGGGTTATATTCAGCAGTCGGTACTTGTTTTAATGCAGCTGCGTGCACCACACAATCTACTTGATCCATTGCAAATTCCAACCTTTTATAGTCTCTTACATCTCCTATCAAAAATCTCATAATTTTACGATTTTTTTTGTAGATATCTTGATTCATCATTTCAAACTGCTTCAATTCATCCCTACTAAAAATAATAATTTTTTTAGGTTTATGTTTCCTTAACAATTCAGCTGAAAATGCTTTACCAAAACTACCTGTTCCACCAGTAATTAAAATAGTTTTATTTTTTAAATCCATAATGATGTAAATATACCTTTTCTTATAACGCTTCTACAAATAAAACATACCGTAGATTAAAAATTGAAAAATATTTAAATAAATCTTAGCTAAAATGTGGAATTAGAACTGTCTAATTATTATATATTAAATATTTTTTATACAATTAATTGTTTTAGATATTTTTTATCCCTATCAATTATTGATTTCTTTGTTTCTTTTTTTAGATCGTATCTAGGTTTGACAAACTCTGGGGTATAATGTGCTACTAACAAAGTTCTGATTTTTTTTTCTGAGTAATTAGGCATTCCTGCATGCCATAATAATGAATTAAGTATCAAAATACCTCCCCTTGGAATCTTAACTTGAACAAAACTTTTATTTTTAACATTTTCTATAGATGGGAATTTTCTGTATTTGTGACTATTATCAAGTACAATTGGTCCATAATTATTTTTATCATAATCATTTAAATAAGTTAAAATTCCACAACTAAGTAAAAAAGAATTTGAACCCATACCAAAGGGAATTTTTTCATTTGGATGGTTTGCGACTACATATGGATAGTCTAAATGAAGGTTTTGTCCCCTGGTTTGAGGTAAAGAACACTGTGCAGCGTACCATGTACAAAAAAATCTTTGACCCATTAGTATTTTGAAAGCTTCCATTGCTATATTAGGCTGTATCATTTTATTGAAAACTTTGTTTAAATTTAATAATCCATTTATATTGATAGACTTAAGTATTTTATCAACAGAATATTCATACATAGCTTTTCTAAAATTTTTAGTCTTTTTTATTTGTTTTAAAATTAAATCTTCAGCAATTTTTGTGTCCCTTTTAGAATAAAAATTTTTAATAATGATATATCCCTTACCTTCTGTGAGTTCAAAAATAATTTTTTTGACAGCCTTTTTTATTTTATCATCTTTATCTTTTAATATTTTATTTTTAAATTTTTTTAATTCTTTATTTGAGGTTCTTTTAATATTTTCAAATGACATCTTAACTTTATAATCATAAGGATTATAATTTTTAAAATTATAAATTTTTGCTTTTTTTAAATCAAAATTTGGAGGCCATTTTGTTTTATCATCATACACAGCGTCTCTAAAATTAACATTGATCATTTTTGTCGAACTAAAATCACAACCAGTAACAATAGAATGGGAAAAATTAGAATTTTTTATTTCACAATTCTCAAATATTGAGTTTTTAAGGTTGGCATCTGTAAAAACTGAGTTAGAAATTTCAACATTTTTAAAAATAGAATTAACTAAAGAGCACTCCCAAAAATTACAAACATTAATTTTATTATTTTCAAATTTTGATTTGTTTAATTTTTTTTTTAAAAAATTTTTTTTATATATTTGTTTTTTATTCATTTTTTGTTTTTAAATAATATTTCTAAAAGTTTTAAATCATTTTTATCATTAACATCAACACTTTTAAATTCATCCAGGAAATATGCAATGCTATTTTTTGGCTTATCATTAAATTTTTTTTTATATGCATCTACTTTATGTATAAAAAAACTTCCTGTGTCAAAATAATATTTTTTTAGATCTTGAGTTTTATTGTTTATTTTGTCTTTTCTAAAATAATTTAATTTACCTTTTTTTATACTGATTGATCTTTCTATTGGGCTTTTATATTGTGATAAAGATAATAGATGATCAGCTTTTTTATTTATTATTTCATTTAAGGAGTCCTTTATATCTTTTGGATCTAACAAAATTGCTGTTGGAAAAATACAGTATAAATAATCTACAGAGTGAAGCTTTAATTTTTTAAAAAGATATTTAATGACGGAGTTAATAGTTGCATTATCGTTTGAATACTTTTTCGGTCTGAAATTTGGAACTTCTACTTTGTGTTTTAATGCAATCTTTTTTATATTTGCTGAGTCAGTTGATACAATTATTTGATCAAAAATTTTAGCCTTTTTACAAATATTAATAACGTGTGAAATTAAAGGTTTTCCACTAACAATTCTTATATTCTTATTTTTAATTCTTTTGCTACCAGATCTTGCGGGTATTATGCAAACATTGTTATATTTCATTTTAAAATTAAATAGACTAATATTGGAAAATTGCACATATTATGTTTTTAATCATGATAAAAGTAGCTCATTAGATAATATTGTTTAGGAAATATCTTGAAATACTCAATAATATCAAAATAAATTCTTGTATTTTCTTTGACAGTCTTAAATCCAATTAAAGAATTTAATTTATAAGTAGTAAAATTATTTTTCTTAATAACTGCAATCCACGGAATTTTATGTTTTTTTGTAATTTGTAGTTGCCAGTTTAATGCAATGATTTTATGTTTAATTGAAATATCCTTCCCTGAAGAAAACCAACCTCCAATTAAGTATTTATTTTTTTTTTGATTTACTATTTTAGACCAGATGAATATTTTATCATTATAACCAATTTCAATTTTAAAATTATTTCTTGATTTAAATTTTTCATCAAACCACCAATTATAATGATCAATATTTTCAATTATTTTTGAAGAAATCATATTTTCTCTATTAATTTTCTTATTTCTGAAAAAAAGATACTGATTGATATCTTCATTTTTCAATTTTGATATTTTGTATTTATTTTGAATGCTTGATTCATAAATGTTTTTATAAAAGTTTTTTTTATTAAATAATTCTTGAATTATATTTTTTGCCCCATTTTTTGAGATATCATTTTTTTTAAAAAAATCTTTTTTAATTTTACTTATATTCGGCAAAATCTTAAAAAAAAGTTTTGTAATTTTGTTTGTTTTATTTAAATCACCTTTTTTAAAAATTAAATAATGTCCTAATTTTTCCATATTATTAGTCTTATTTTTTTGGTTAATTGAAATTGGAAATAAAAAAGATATCAAATTTAAATATGAATTTTCATATATAGAATTACCAGAAAAACCAAAATATAGATCTGATTTATTTAAATATTCATGAATATTAAATTGATTTTTAATAATATTAAAATTTTTATAATATTTCTTTAAATAGTTGAATTTACTAGAATTTAAATTATTTTTACCAAGGAATAAGTCTATAGATATTAAAATACTTTTCTTCTTTGCTTCATTTAGCAAAGATGCAATAAGATTATAAAATAATTCTGGATTACCATTATTACCTGGATAAAAAAGAATTTTTTTAATTTTATTTAATTTATTTAATTTATTTAATTTATTATCAATAATCGCAAACCTATGTCCTATAATTTCTTTATCGTTAACTAAAATATTTTTTTTTAATTTAATCTTTTCATCGTTTTCTAGATCTTTGAAATTTATATAATAATCACAAATATGTTTTTTATTAATTAAATCATCAATTAATATTAACTTTATCGATTCAGATTTAACAATTTTTTCCCATTTATAGCCCAGTCGGTAATCATCAAGAATTAAAAATTTTGATTTATTGGCATGAATTATTTTTTTAATTTTTTTTGCATCATCAATTTCATTTTTAAATCTTTTTTTATTATATATAAAGATGTGAGAAAAAGAATTTTCATAAAAGAGATTCTTTATTTTTTTATCTAGAATAATTTTAATCTTAAATTTTATTTTGTGTGATCTAATTTCTTTTAATAATCTTACAATTCTCATGTAATGACCAGCGCCTGTTTTAGAGTTATAATTTAACCTTATCAAAAACATTAGTTACTAAATAAGTGTGATAAATTAGGAATTTTTAAATTTTGATATTTATTTTTGTAGTACAATTTGTCAATTTTTCCTGTTTTTAAAAGTTTTATCTTTTTTGTGAATATATATTTATGAGGTTTATGCATTTTTGGTAAATTTTTATTTATTTTAACTTTCAATGATTCTGTATTTAAATTTTTTTTATTTAATTGTTTTAGTTCACAAACTGCTATGGGAACCTCACCATAAAATTCATCTTTTAACCCAATTACTAAACAATTATTTATAAACTTATTCCTTATAATCTCAGCTTGAATATCTTTGGGGTAAATATTTACACCAGATTTAATAATAATCTCTTTTTTCCTACCAGTGAAATAAAGATAATCATTTTTCAAATAACCAAGATCTCCAGTTAGATAAAAATTTTTTACAAAATTACCTTGATAATTTTTATCAAAATTGGATAAAAGATTGCTATCACATCCTATTTCACCAATTTGATTATTTTTTAGTGTCAATTTATTATCAAAAATCTTCACTTTTATACCTGCACACAACTTACCAACTGACTCTGTTTTTTTTTGTTTGTAATGTTTATAATTTAATGTCGACAAAATAGCAGCTTCGCTTAAGCCATAAATTTCAATAAATTTATTCTTGAAAAATTTAAAAACTTTTTTTTTCATATTTAGAGAAAGATCTGCGGATGATGCAATAATAAGTCTGATAAAATTAAAGTTTTTATTCTTTAATTTTTCAAAAAGTATGTTCAAATGTGATGAGATTGGAAATAAAACATTAATTTTATTTCTTTTAATTAGCTCTGCATAAGTAAAATAATTAAATTTTTTCATAATGTATAAAGTACAATAGTTTGTTAATGACAAAAAAACTATTCTTTGAGCTAATGAGTGATGTATCGGAGAATAGCAAATCATCCTATCTTTTTCTTTTACTTTAAATATTTTTTGAGACTGAATACTTCTTAAAAATTTACAATTTTCTGTATAATAAATTGGCTTAGGATTGTTGGTAGTACCTGATGAGAATGATGAAATAAAGAATTTATTATTTTTTTTATTAGGAGAAATTTTTTTTTTAAAATAATGTATTTTTTCAAATGAAATTATTTTTGACTTATATATTTCAATTTGATGTTTGTACTTTTCATGTGTAATGATTAAATCAAATTTTACTTTTAAATAGTATTTTTTTAATTGTTTTTTGCTTACATCTTTATCAATAATAACAACAGAAAAGTTTAATTTTGAGATGGCAAATAGAGCAGCAATTACCTCAATTGAAATATCTGCAATAATTGCAACGCATAATTTTTTTCCAATTTTATTTAATGATGTAGAATAAAAATTAATTAACTTTTTTAATTCAAAATAATTAATTTTTTTACTATCATTTTCATAAATGGCTGTTTTAAGTAATATTTTTTTATCTTTTATATGTGATAATTTTTTATAAAATATACTCACAATTTTTTTTCTATAATTTTTGTAAGATTATACAATTTGCCAAAATTTTTTTTTTTAAAATCATTATTGCTAAATTTAATCTTAAATTTTTTTTCTATCTCTACAATTAAAATTAAAATATCTATCGAGTCTAACACATCAGATTTGGTAAAATCAACATTTTCTAAATCAATCTTATTAAATTTCTTAAGAAAAATTTTTTTTAATTGATTGTTTATTTTTTCAAAATTTGACATCATTTAATTTAAGCCTATCTCCAAAATTAAGATCTTTTCTAGCTTTTTTTCCTAAAACTTTTTTAAGATATTTTGGGTGTAATCCAAATGAAGGTCTAATAGATTTTATGTTTGTATAGGTAATTCTTTCATCTTTTTTAATTTTTTTAACAACATATAAAGATCTCCTGCCATTTAAATTCTTTGTAGAAGATTCAGAAATTTTGTATGAGATTTTACCAAATGCTATTTCATTTTGTCTTATCTGGTTTACTAATTTTTTAAAATCTTTATGATTTAGTGAGAAAAAACTATCAACTGTTTTTTTATTATTATCGATCAGATGTTTTTCTATCATGTTTGCTCCTATAGCAGATGCAAGTATTGGAATATTATTTCCAATAGTGTGATCTGAAAACCCTATAGGACATTTAAATCTATTTTTCATATCTAAAATAGTTTTTAAATTAACTTCACTTTCTTTTGTGGGATAAGATGATGTGCATTTCAAAATAACTAAATTATCATTGAATTTAATTATAGTTTTGTATGCAAGTATTATGTCTTTTAAATTTGCTAACCCAGTAGAAATAATTATAGGTTTTTTTGTTTTAGCCACCTCTTCAATTAATGGTATATCGGTTATTTCAGGTGAGGCTATTTTGTACGCTGGGCAGTTAAGTTTTTTTAAAATCTGAACTGAACTCATATCAAAAACTGATGCAAAGATGGTTATATTTTTTTTTTTACAATAATCAAATATTGAAGGAATCCATTTTAAGGGTGTTTGTGCTTTTTGATATAGGTTATACAAATTATTAAATTTGCTCCAAGCATTATCTTTTTTAATTTTAAAATCTTTTTTATTTGAATCTATTGTAATTGTGTCTGCCTCATAAGCTTGAATCTTAATCGCATCTACTCCAGCAGATTTGGCTTTATCAATTAATTTATAAACTCTTGATAGTTTTCCATCATGATTTCCTGACAATTCAGCAACAACATAGCATGGATACCCATCACCAATATATTTTTTGTTAATCTGTATTCTTTTTTTTGGATACATTGGTTATAGAAAAATTCCATTAACTATATTTTCTTTATTTCCTCTAATTTCACCATCAAAATGAAATTTTTGACAGCAATACCTAATTTCGTCTGGTGCTAGGTAAAAGCTATTCAATATATAATTACAAGATTTATATTTATTCATTTTCTAAAAAACCACGTGTTAATTTATCGTATTTCAAATTGTTTTTAAAACTAGCATTAATTTTTTTAATCAAATTTTTAAAAATTGTATTATTAATATAATAAGTTTTTATGCTTTTTTTTAATCTTAAAATTAAATATCCCAATATACCTCTAAAAGCAACCTGAATTAAATTTTTAACAAATTTGTTATTCTTAAAATTTTTTTTTAATAATCTTGTACATATAAACCAGGCTTGAATACAATCCTCAATATATTTTTTTGTTAGTAATGATGTAATAGAATTTTTACTAGAGTTTTTTTTATAAATTTTTTTATTAATAAATAATATTTTTTTTGTTATGGAATATTAGTTTTAAAAGAAAAGGAATACCCTCTAAAGCTCTTTCGAAAATTTTATTTTATTTTTTTTAAAAAATATTTCTTTAACAAATAAAAAATTATTGGGTAGTGTAGTCTTAAATAAAGGAAATTAATTATTTTTATCAGAATTTAATAAATAGTTTTTAATTTCGATAATTTTATCTATATCAATTTCATCATCTGAATCTAAAAATATTATCCACTTAGCTTTTGAAATTTTGATACCTACATTTCTTCAGTTCCAGGTCCTGATAAAGAATTAATGTTTCTAAAGATTATTTTATTTTCAAATTTAAATTTTTTTTGAGATCTTTTTTTTTGAGTTATTTAATAAAATAACCTCTAAAAAATTCAAATTATTTTGATTGGCAATCTTATTAATCATTCCGGTTAAGTTTTAATTTAATTTTATAAACGGAATAATCAAAGAAATTAAATATTTATTTTTAATTTCAATCATAAACTTTTAATTTCTTATAAATAGCTGATTATAATAATTTCTTTGGTCATTTTTAATTTTTAATTATAATAAATAAAATAAATTTGCATTCAGCTTTATAAGAGATACACTGATAAATAAATTATTATATAATAAATTAAACAATGTTAGTAACTTTTAAAAATAAAATTAAGATAATGCAATGTGGATGTTATCATTTTACTTCAAGATATTTTCTGAAGATAAATGTTTGGTTTTTTCCTAAAATTCATCTAAAAAAATTTTTAATTTGATAATAGGATTTTAGTAAATGTTGTCAGATCAATCAAATATTCACTTTAAATTATTAAATAGATTTCTCTACTATAAATTTAAATTGTTTTCAAAAAAAAAATTATCAAAATTTGTTGAATTAATTAAATATGGGATAATTCCTCGACCTCAGTATGCTTTAGGTTTGCTGTTAGCTGCTCACCAGGCTCATAGTTTGGGAATTAAAAAAATTTCAGTTATTGAGTTTGGATGCTGGAATTGTGAAGGATTAATAGATTTAGAAAATTATATTGATGATATCAAAAATTTATTTGATTTAGAATTCCAGGTTTTTGGATTTGATCTTGGTGACGGTCACCCAAACTATAATTTTGATAAAAGAGATCGATTATATGAAATGCAACCAGGACTATATCCGTTCATAAAAACAAATAATCTTAAAAAATTAAAATATAGCGAACTAATATTAGGAGACGTGAAAGACACACTAAAAGACTTCTTAAAAACAAAAGTTATTAACTCACCAATTGGATTCATATCATTTGATTTTGGATTATATAATTCAACCAAATATGCTATGGAGATTTTAAATAAAGAAGAAAAATTTTTTTTACCAAGAACAAATTTGTATTTTGATAATAATTATTTCGTATTAAATAATGAAGGTGATATTTTGGCTGAAAATGAATTTAGTGAACATAATGATAGGAAGATATGTGAAATTGGCGAATTAGCAGAACAAATGAGTTTATTTTGGCCTAAATGGATATTTTTAGGTAAAAGAATGAAAATATTAAGCATTCAAAATCATCAAAAATTTAACAATTATTACGAACAAAAGATAATGAGGTTGTTGAATAATAATCTCCCATAAAAATATTAAAATTTAATCCATTTTTTTTTTTTTATAGATTTAGAAATATTTTTACCCAGTAAAAGGCTATCAAATGTATTTAAAAAATTATAATTAAATTTATTAGATTTTTTTTTATTTTTTTTAAAATAATTAAATTCATCAAAAATTTCGTTATAAAAATTTGCATATGCCTCAGTAAAACCACCTGGATGTCCTGCCTTAAATCTATTTAATGATTTTTTTGATGCAGTTATTAATTTAGATCTACGTTCTAAGATTTTTTTTTCACCTATAATGTTTGACCATACAATTTTTTCTGGACTTGAGTGATACCACTCTAGTGATCCTTTATTTCCAAATACTTTTATACTTAGAGAGTTGCTACTGCCAATCGCTGTTTTACTCAACCAAATGTCTGCAGTAACATTATTTTTGTATTTAATCCAATACCATAAATTGTCAATAATGGATTTGTATTTTGAATAATTGCTTGAATTGGCTATTACACTAATAGGTTTCTTTTGAATTATAAAATTGATTAAGTAGTCCACATGAATGCCTAAATCTAAGTAAAGATTAGGGATTATATTTTCTTTTAATCTCCAACTTTGAACCTTTTTACTTTCGCCCGCTGCTGGTAAATTTGTCAAAAAGCTCTCTTGTGGCATTTCACAAGTAATTTGGTTTACCTTTCCAATTTTTTTTTTTCTTATAATTTCTTTTAGTTCTTTTATCATAGGATAACCAATGTAATTATGCACAACAGAGAAAAATAATTTTTTTTTACTTAAAATTTTTTTAATCTTTAAAAAATCTTCTAGTTTTGTAACAATTGGTTTTTCACAAACTATATTAAGATCATATTTTAAACACTTGGTTATATGGTCTGCATGAGAATTTGATGGTGTGGCAATAATTATTATATCTGTTTTGATTTTTTTTTGTTCTATTAGGTAACTTTCTATATTGTCGAAAATCTTAACTGGAATATTAAATTTTTTCTGAGTTTTGGTATTTATATTTTTATTTTTACTAAAATAACCTGAAACTAATTCAGCTCTTCCATCCATCAAAACTGCTGAGATTAAACAGTGGCCAATAACAGAATTTATACCCCCACCAATAATTCCAACTTTAATTTTATTCATTATCTAACTATATGATTAATTTTTTAATTTAATCAAAAAAATTTGATCTTATATTGTTAAAAAAATTGGATTTTTAATTATCAATTTAAATCTAAAAAATTTTTTTCAGTGCATAAATCAAGCCAATTGAGCTATTAGTACTGGTCAGCTACACGCATTACTGCGCTTCCACATCCAGCCTATCAACGTGGTGGTCTACCACGGCTCTATAGGAAGAA